>Ga0134125_10000286_pt1 | contig 71504 bp, 53 predicted proteins | sample KB31751_FD_96464 | JGI IMG/M metagenome (GOLD analysis project Ga0134125, IMG submission 96464) | Terrestrial soil microbial communities with excess Nitrogen fertilizer from Kellogg Biological Station, Michigan, USA - KB3-175-1 | ecosystem: Environmental > Terrestrial > Soil > Unclassified ... | reverse complement strand
GGATAATAGTTTCCAAAATGTGGCATAACAGTTTGTGTCCGTTCGTTACAATAGGAAGTAGGAGATCGAACAGCCGGATTTTTCTCAATCCAGGCCGGTCTGCCCCTGGGCGCGCCGACGCCGTAGGTTCTCGGCGAGGAATGAGATGGTCGCAAGGGCAGCGCGAGCAGAGTTGCGGCTTGCAACTCCCACATCTCAAAATCGAGATGTGGGGCACCCAGGGAGTGAGGTTCGATGAGAGCAACCCTGGGCTAAAGCCGCGTTAATCCTGTGTGCCTTTCCGCGCGCTGAAACACGCTGCTACTCCGTGTAAATGATGCTTGACAGACAAGGAAACTTGACGTAAAGTTTGCTTGTCATCCAGGCATGGGGTATCGCGTGATGACGAGGGGGGGCGCGGATGTTATTCACCAAGGCGCAAAGGAAGCAGCTTGTCCGGATCGCGGTTTTTTTGAATTTCTATTTTGCGGCGTTTTTCGGGACATTTCGATACGCGCGGCACCATCATCCGCAAGGCGTGGCGCTGTATTTGTGCGCGGGGGCGCCGTGGATCATGATGTGCGGGCTGATCGCGTCGACGGGGTTGTATCTGTATGAGGAGCGCGACGGGTACGGCCGCGAGATTGCCATGCGATGCCTGCTGTGGGGTGCGGCGGGGGCGATGGCTGCGAATTTTTTTGTGATGTTCCTGCACATGTTCGGATGGCGAGGACAGGCGCCGCTGTATCTGGAGATATGCGTGTTCGCGGCAGCATCGGGAGTGGCGAGGATTTCGTACGAAGCGGCCAATCGGCCGAAGTGTGAGCCGGAACGAGGCGCGCGATGAGCGCGGGGTTGCCGTGCATAAAGATGAGGTGGCGATGAAGAACCGGCTGCGCGAGCTGCGCGCGAAGAAGGGCTGGTCGCAGGCAGAGCTGGCTGACAGGCTGGAGGTGTCGCGGCAGAGCGTGAACGCGATCGAGACAGGGAAGTACGACCCGTCGCTGCCGTTGGCGTTCCGGCTGGGCCGGCTGTTCGGGATGCGGATTGAAGAGATGTTTGAGGAAGATTGATTGCCATGGAGCGGCGATCAGCACTTGAGCAAATGGAAAGGCTGCGCAGCCTGAGCCGAGCAGCCTTTCAGAAGCGCGAGAAGAGACTATTTCTTCTTGGGCTGAGTGGCGATGACGAGCCCGGAGATCTTGTCGTAGGTTGCGGCGGGGACGATATTACGCGACTTCAGCTGAGTCTTATTGGCGTATGGGCGGCCTTCGATAATCTTCTGCGCGTAGACATCGCCGACGCCGGGCAGCGCCTTGAGCTGATCCTTAGTGGCAGAGTTGATATCGACGAGTGCGGTTTTGCTTGTGGCAGCGGCGGGAGAAGGTTTGGCAACTGCCGAGGCGGTCGTCGACTTCGAGGATGATGAAGATGCTGAGGTGGACTTGGCAGCCGAGGACTTGGTCTGCGCGTGCAGAACTGTGGCAGCGGAGAACGAGATGGCAGCGGCGAGAATTGCCGAGAGAACGCGATTGAGCTTCAAGGGGAATCTCCTTTCGGGATAGAGGCATGGCGATGCTCTGCGCCCGCTCACTGTAACACCGGCGGTGCTCCGCTGGCATTGCAGGTAAAAGAACAATAAGCGGCCAAAAAGAATGCGCGGGGGAAGATTCCCCCGCGCATTCGAGATTGGAATTTGCACTAGAAGTTGATTCGGGCACCGATTTGCAGATCTCGCGGATCGTTAGCCTGCGTCGTGATCTGGCCTGCGGTAGAAGACCCCACGGAGGTAACAGGGCCGCCAAACTGCACGCGGTTGAACAGGTTGAATGCTTCCACGCGGAATTCAAGTGCAACGGTTTCCGCGATGTGTGTTTCTTTGAAGAGAGCGAGGTCCCAGTTCGCGACACCCGGCAGACGCAGTTTATTGTCCGTGCGGGATTCGTTGCCGAAGGTGAAGCGCGCCGGCGAGACGAAGCAGGCTGTGTTGAAGTATGTAGCTTTTGTGGTTGGAGCCGAATCACCCAAGCGGGTCCAGGCCGGGCCGTGGGTCTCTTTGTCGCAACCTGCAACGACGTTGGGGCGTGTCGTTCCAGTTCCGGAATAGGTCCCAACATAGCCGGACGAGGACGAGATACCCATGGGATAGCCGTCCTGGAAGGTGCTGACGCCGTTCAGGCCCCAGCCTGAAATCAGTTTGTCTGCGATGCCGGTTACACCCGCGCCGAAGTGCTGGTCTCGGCCGAAGGGCAGGTTATATACATAACTGACGACAAGGCGATGACGCGAGTCATAGCCGGAGAGGGAGTATTCGCCCGCGAGGTTATTGGTGTTCTGGAAACCAGGCGCGCCGACGGTCTCCAGCCACGAGGTCAGCGACTCCGCGTTCGTCAGGAGCTTGGAGAAGGTGTAGGAACCCAGCAGAACACCGCCGCCTTTGAAGCGCTTCTCCACCTTTGCCTCGAGGGCGTTATAGTTCCCTACTCCTGCATAATGTCCCGTGTCGCTGATCGAGCCATACTGCGGGAAGGGTCTATACAGATTGACGGCGGTCATGGTGGGGTATTGCTGAGGGCCAGCCGTGAACTTGCCTGCGTAGGCCGGGAGGAAGGGATTTGGAATATTGGTCTGGGTGAGGAAGCATTTGGAGGACGGCCCGGACGACGCATTGCAGTTTGGGTCCGCAGCCGCGGCGGCCAGAACAGAGGCGGGCACCTGATTGATGTTGATACTGACGGGGAGATGCTGGCCGCGCAGACCTGCATATGCCAGTTCCAGCGCGATCCCCTTTGGCAACTCACGCTGCACTGCAACGTTCCATTGGAGGGTGTAGCCGCTGGGCTCATCCTGCAGCAGTGCGTTGGCGGGACCGCCGAGCAAGAGCTGTTGGTAATTTGCGCTGCGGCCGGGAGCTGGCGTAAGGCCAGTTGGCTCGGGATTGTCCAGGGTGTTGTTGGGCGAAATGCCATTGTTGATGGTGGTCACCGGATTATTGGTGATATAGCTGAGCGGGGACTGCGCTGCGGATTCGGGGAACTGAAGATCGGCGGGGATGAAAAATCTGCCGAATCCGCCGCGAAGGACAGTTTTGTCATTGAGGCGATATGCTGCCCCGAGACGCGGAGAGAAATCGCTGTAGTGCTCATTGCGCAATCCAACCGCGGGATGCTGCTGCGTGCCGACCAGATCATAGGCGCCCTGCACATTCACGGTTGTGCTGGTGTTGTTGGGGCCGGGGACGGAGTAGCTGAAGGCGCCGAGTTGGGGGTTGACTTCGGTTGGGTTGAAGGTTGCGAGCAGCTCGTGTCGTTCCCTGTACTGGCCCGGGATTTCATAACGAACTCCAAGCTCAAGAGTCAGTTTGGGAGTCATGACCCAGTTATCGCGGACAAAATATCCCTGGTAATACATGGTGGTGTAGGTGGGCGGGGCAATCTGCACGACGCTGGCTGTATTCGCCTGATTCACCATGTATCCCAGCAGGAAGGACGCGAAGGGGTTGCCGCTGTTGCCGGTTGCGCCTGAGCCTGCAGAAGCCGTCATATTGGGGTCGAACTGGAACGATCCGCCGGGAGCATTGTTCTGGAAGTAGAGCATCTCCAGACGTCGGAGGTCTGCCCCTGCCTCGACCGTATGCCTTCCGATGATTTTGGTGATTGTGGGAGCAATGACATAGTCCTGGTTGGTGCCAAAGATATAACCAGTGCCTACGCCGTTGTAGGTGGGGTTGGCTAACGCGATCGTGGGCACCGTGTCGGAATTCGCGACGCGGTTCAAGGCTGAAATGGACCCTATTCCGGAAGCGGGATTGAATCCGAGAGAGTTTTCATCGAAGCCGAGCGTGCCAGGCGTGCGGACGTAGGTCCAGCGCAGGTAGGAGATACGAAGATTGCCCAGCAAGGATGGACTGAATGCATAGGTATCGCCGAAGACGATCTGACGGGTCTTGAAGGACTCCGGTGAGATGGGGTCGCCGCCGATGAGGCCGTTGCCGTAGGTATTAGCGCCGATGTTCGCAGAGTTCCACTGCGTATAGCGGCCGAACAGCCGTTGCTTCTGGCTCATTTGGAAGTCGACGCGCCCGTTGTACTGGTCGTTGTTGCCGCCGCCGTGGGCGACGCCGACCCAGTTCTGGGTGAGCTTGTATCCGCCCGAGCCATTTGAAACGTTCGGGAGAATATAGTAGCCGGTTGTGGTTGTCGCACCCGGGAACTTCGTGTTCAGCAGGTTGGTCGCAACCTTGCTCCAGCGGGTCTGCGGGATGATGTTGCCGGTGAATGGAGTTCGGGGCCCGTTGTAGTTGGGGCATCCCTGTCCACCGACAGTCACTGTGCCGCCGCAGGGGTCATAGATCTGGCCGGTGAGAGCGCAGCCGGGATTTCCCAGCGTGCAGCCTGCCGGAACAGTTGTAGTTCCCAGGAACTCACTGAAATCGCCGGCTCTCTGCTTCGGCGTGGGAACCGTATAGGTCTCGGGCTTGCCGACTCTGTTGCGGTATCCCTGATAGTCGAAGAAGCCGAAGAGCTTGTCCCGGATAATGGGGAATCCGACATTACCGCCGAACTGGTTCAGGTGGTAGGGGGCCTTTTGCGGAGGAGTTGTCGTTACGGAGTGCTTGAGGAAGAACGGCGTTGCGTTCAGAGCCGTGTTGCGATCGAACTCATAGAGCGTTCCGTGATAGGAGTTGGAGCCGGACTTGGTGGTCATGTTGACGACGCCGCCGGTGTACATGCCATATTCGGCGGTGTTGTCATTGGTCTGGACGCGGAACTCCTGGACGACATCCTGATCGGGGACGAGGCTGGTGATGTTGCCGTAGGAGATGTTGACCGGAGCGCCGTCAACCAGGGTTGAAGCCTGATTCGCGTCGCCGCCGCCGACCTGGAAGTTGCCCGCGGCGAATACGTTCTGGCCAGTGAGGTTGCCGCCTGAACTGCCTTGCGGAACCACACCGGGGACGAGGCCAACGAGGGCGAGCACATTGCGTCCATTGAGAGGAATATCGGTGACTGCCTTGCCCTGGACAACCTGTCCAAGCGATGCGTTCTCGGACTGGATGATGGGCGCCTGAGAGGTGACGGTCACTTCTTCCGTTGAACTGCCGATGGCCATCTGCACGTCTTTGCGGGTGGCGAGCGCGACCTGAACCTCAACGGGGTTCTGCACGAACTTCTTGAAGCCGGCGGCTTCGACCGTGAGCGTGTACTCGCCGGGGGGAACGGTGAGGAACTGGTAGTCGCCAGATTGCGACACCTGCGCGGCCATCCGCACGCCAGTCGCGTTGTTAACGAGGGTCACATCCGCTTTGGGGAGGACCGATCCGGTGGAGTCGGTGATTGTTCCTACGACGGAGCCGTTCGCGCTCTGCGCGTTTGCCGGGCGGGTGAAGAGCACAACGCCCAGCAGCAATGAAAACAACGTAACCAGCCTCAGAATTCGCATCATCATCCTCCCGACTTCAAATTGAATCGAGTTATCTCGTACAGCATTTGCCGGCGTTGCCTGTGCCCAAGGAGATGCAAGTGCCACTGCGTGCCAATGGAACATGGCCGGATGGTCTCGGCATGTTTCGCAATGTGCGTTGCGTAATATGCAACAGTTTTTTTCAAGACGGAATAGTAGCACCGTGACGGGGACGGTTGTCCAGAGGGATTTCAAGAAATTATTTATGCATTTGCGTTGAACAAAATCGGGTGCCCAAAGTGCAGAAAGGGCGGGGTTCGGCGTGGCGCAGCCGCTGGCGATCAGACGGAAACCGATATCTTTTCGGCTTATTTCTTGTATTCCGGAAAGTCGACTTCCTCAAACATTTTGTAATTCTCAAAGCCGGCAGGAGGCGCGAAGAAGCAGGCGACCTTCATCTCCTCGTCAGAGAGGTTCTCAAGGATGTGGACCTTGCCTTTCGGGAAGAGCACAGCGCAACCGGCTTTCACCGATTGGATCTCGCCATCGATGAGGACGCGGCCGTGGCCGTTGAGGATGTAGATGATCTCCTCGCCCTCGGGATGGGAGTGCGCGGGCAGCGCGCGGCCGCCGGGCGCAACACGGATCATTGCGAGCGAGCAGTACTGCGCGCCGGTATTTTCCTTCGTGACGATCCAGCGTAGATGCCTGCCGCCGAGGGGGACCTCCTCGATCGTTGCTTCATCGATGATGGGTAGCGACACCTTTGAACCTCCCTAGCTCTTCAGCGCCTTTTCCACTGTCTTTGCGATTGCCGACGGTGTCAGGCCGAACACGTCGACCAGTTCCTCGTACGTAGCGGAGTGCAGGAACTGCTTTTCGCCCTCCCCATTCAGGGTATTGATAGTGTGTACGCGATCCAGGCCGTCGAGCTTCGCCTCGCCTCGGTGGCGATAGAGGGCCTTCAGGAAGCTTTGCCAGAGGAAGCCGTTATTCTGTTCTGCGAAAAAGATGGGCAGCCCGCTTTGATAGAGCTTCAGCAAGAGCTCTTCGTCGACTGACGGCATGTCTACGACCATGAGCGGCAGACCGTGCTTCGAGCACAGGTCCGCTGCACCCAGCGCTTCATGCACGCCGCGCCCGCTGCTGATGACGATGGCCTTGTCTACATCGGTCTGGCGCAGCACGTAGCCCTGGCCGAACTCAAATTCGTAGTCGCCGGCATAGAGCACAGCGGAGGGGGTTCGCATGACACGGATGTACACCAGGCCGCGGTTGCCTTCCATCACCCACTTCATGATGGAGAGCATCTGTTGCGGGCAGGAGACGTCGATGATTTGCAGGTGTGCGACAGCGTCGAAGGTTGTGCTGTCGTCATTGCCCATGTGGGTGGCGCCATTGGTCCGCGTTTCGAAGTTGGCGGCGGTGGCGAGGAAGGCGATGTCGAGCCCGTGACCTTCGCTGAGCCAGCCATCCTTTGCATGCATAGCTTCGAGGCGTTCCTGATGGCCGACGGCGATGCGGCGCATCACCTGCCAGTTGAAGAACGGGCAGAAGGTGCTGCACCATGCGTTCGAGCCGAGGGCTGCGAAGGCTTCCGACATCAGCATCATGTTGGCTTCGGCGACGCCGGCATTGAGCGCGCGCGCCTGATCGACAGCGGAGATGCCGGCCTCCAGGCCGCTAGTCGAGGCGAGATCGGAGTCGATGGAGACCACGCGGGGATCGCGCGCGAATACCTTCATTGCGGCGGTGACGATCTCCGCGGCGCTGTAGCTCTTCGTCATGTCGAGCTTCGGCAGAGCGGCGGCGTCATAGCGAATTTTCTTGTCGCGTGGAGGAACGCGCTTTGTGAGCACCGGCCCGGACTGGCGGGATAGAAATTGACCATCACGTTCGGTTGCGAGGTGCATGCGCGCCGCTTCTTGCAGAAGCAGATCGCGCATCTGCGCGCCTTCCCGGTCGCCATCGAGCCGGTGCAGAAAGACGGAGACCTCTTCGACGCGGGCGGTTCGCTGCCGCTGCTGCAACTCCATCTCCTGCTCCAGGAGATTGCGCGGCACGGTGACCTTGTGCTTGTTCATGAAGTCGGAGAAGGCGCCGAAGCCTTTTTTCGAGTTGCAGATGATTGCCGTAGGCCGACCATCGCGAACGCCGGTACGAAAGCTCTCCAGCGCAGCGAAGACTCCGCTGTAGGTCGTGGCGTCTATGGTGTGGACCTTCCATCCGAAGGACGCGAAGACGGCTTCGAGCGGCGGCATGGGGTACAGCGTGCGGTCGTGAATGTCCAACTGGCCATGGTTGCGGTCCACCAGCACGCAGAGATTGTCCAGATTGTGCTGGCCCGCGTACATCGCCACTTCCCAGCAGGAACCCTCCTGAAGCTCTCCATCGCCGACCATGCAATAGGAATCGAACTTCGGACTGGTGCGTCCCGCGATGGCGAAGCCCTGCGCCACACCGATGCCTTGACCCATAGGGCCTGTAGCGATATGAATGCCGGGCAGTACCGGGCCGGGATGCCCGTTGAGCAGGCTGGAGTGCGAGCGCGAATTCTTCAGCATCTCCGGGCCAAAGTAGCCAAGGTCGGCATAGATGGAGGCAAGGGCCGCGACCGCATGGCCTTTGCTGAGGGTGAAGATGTCCTGTCCGCGCCGCGTGGGGTCGGCGATGTCCAGATGCATGAAGCCGCCGTAGAATAGGGCCGTCAGCGGCAGTACTGCTGAGAACGCGCCGCCGGAATGCAGCCCTTTGTCGACCGCGTCCCGAGCCTGCTCCAGAGTGAGAATGCGGATGTCGGAGTCCTTGACGGCCAGCAGCTTGAGGATTCCCTCACGAAACAGCGCGTTGCGGTTCAGATACAGATCGCGGGCAGAGTCGCGCGCTTGCGGAGACGAAACGGTAAGGCCCATTCGATGATTTCCTTAATGCGTATTACGCAACGGGGATTGCATAATCAGAGCGAAAGTATACGAGCGCGAAGAATGACCGGTCAAGAAATTGCGGCGTGCGTTCGCTGCATCCACGCACATGCAAAGCGTGTGATCCCGGGGGAGAAGCGATGCGCATTGCCGTGATTGGCGGGACAGGCCACATTGGCACGTATCTTACTCCCTGGTTGTACGACGGCGGTCACACGGTTCTCTGCATCTGCCGCGGCGAGCAGAGGCCGTATCGCGATCACGGCGCCTGGTCGCGGATCGAATATGTCTATCTCGACCGCAAGGCGGAGGAGACGGCAGGCAACTTTGGCGAACGCATCGCGGCTCTCGATGCCGAGGTGGTCATCGATCTCACCTGCTACACGCCGGAGAGCGCGCGGCAACTTGTTGGGACTCTCAAGGGGCGGGTTCAGCACTTTCTGCACTGCGGGACGATCTGGGTGCATGGGCATTCCACCGTGGTGCCAACAACGGAAGACGCGCCGCGGTCGCCGTTCGGTGGCTATGGCATTCGCAAACATGCCATTGAGCAGTATCTGCTCGCGGAAGCAGCCAAGGGATTTCCCGCAACGGTCCTTCATCCTGGCCACCTGGTGGGCCCGGGCTGGAATCCGATCAATCCACAGGGGAACTTCAACCCGGACGTCTTCGGTCGTCTCGCGAGCGGGAAGGAGGTCGCCTTGCCGAACCTCGGCATGGAAACGGTGCATCACGTCCATGCCGATGACGTGGCGCAGGCGTTTGTGTGCGCGCTGGAGCATCGAGAGGCTGCGATGGGTGAGAGCTTCCATATCGTCTCGCCCGCGGCGCTGACGCTGCGCGGGTATGCCGAGCAGGTTGCCGCGTGGTATGGGCATGAGCCGAAGCTGACCTTTGTGCCATACGGCGAGTGGAAGGCGACGGTGAGCGAACGCGATGCCCGCGTGACCTACGACCACATCGCGCACTCGCCGAACTGTAGCATCGCGAAGGCAAGGTCGCTGCTGGGCTATGCGCCGCGGTACAGTTCGCTCTCAGCAGTGCGTGAGGCGATCCGTGCAATGAAGGCCGAGCGCTAAAAAGGCAACCCACCCTTGGCTACGCGAAGGATGGGCCACCCGGCAGAATGACGAAGTTGGAACGATATCAGTGCTTCTCGTTCCAGTGCACCATGGGCAGGCCGGGCGCGGGCGCGCGGAAGTAGGGGATCCTCTGGCCGCGCAGCGACCCGATATAAGCCGTCTGCAGATCGGGGCCGCCGAAGGTCACGCTGGCCATCCAGGGCGCGACGCCACGGCCTGTGGCGAAGAGCACATCCTCGGTGACAGCGCCTGCCAGGAACTGCTTCTCCAGCGCGTCGACCTTCGCAGGATCGCCTTCGTCGAGCAGCGTGATCTGGTCGCCCTGCGGCGTGAGCACAAAGAGCTTGTCCGAGTAGACGCATGTGCCCCAGAGATTCCCGAGGCTGTCGAAGGCGATGCCGTCCGGCCACGCGCCTTTGCCGAGACTGCGCGGTCCGAAGACCTCGCGATCGCTGAGCGAGCCGTCGTCATGGATACGCAAACGGCTGACGCATCCGCCAGTCGTCTCCACGACGTACATGAACTCTTCTTTGGCGTCCATGCGGATTTCGTTGGTGAAGTGGAAGCCGTCGGCAACGATGCGGAATTTGCCATCGACGTAGCGCGCAATGTAACCGTCGGCGAGATCGGTGCGCAGCGCATGCATCCAGTTCTTGATGCGCGTTGAGACGGTGATCCAGATGCGGCCCTTGGAGTCGCGCAGCACGAAGTTGACTTTGCCGATTGCTTCGCCGTCGATCGAGTCCGCCAGTACGTGCGATTCGCCGGTGCGGCTCATGATTTCGAGGCGGTCGGTGCCGAAGTTCGAGATCAGGATGTCGCCGTTCGCGGCGAATGCGAGCCCATTGGGCAGCGTGCCGGTGAGATAGCGCGTGGCTTCGCTGTCTGCGCCGGCGAAGTGCTGCGAGATCTTTTGCGTGACGATCTGCTGCGTACCGTCATGCCGCAGGCGCACGACTCCGCCGCGCGAATCCGCCGACCAGAGCGTTCCATCTTTTTCTGCGAGGATACATTCGGGCCGCTGCAGGCCTTCGCCGATGTATTCGAGCTTGTTGACGTCGATTCCAAAATCGAGGATCGGATTCGGCACTTGCGCTAGGTCCCTTCGGCTGAAGCATCTTCGCTGGCGCTCAGCATCTCGCCGATGCGGCGGGCGCACTGCACAACACGCGCGGAATGATTTGGATAATGCTCCTTCAGGAAGCGGGACGCAGGCGCCGAAACACCCACGGAGCCGACGATGGTGCGGTCCGAAAGGCGGATGGGGGCGGCGACGCAGCGCACCCCTTCCATGTACTCGGCCTCGTCCACAGCGTAACCGCGCTGGCGAATTCCTACGCACTCCTTTACCAGCGCAGGCACTGCTGTGATTGTGGTCTTCGTGTACTGTTCCAGCTTCTTTGCGCCGAAGATCGCCTTCAGCCCCTGCTCGTCGGAATCCGCCAGCAGGGCTTTGCCGTGCGCGGTTGCGTAGAGAGGCACCAGCTCACCGCTCTGCCCGGCGACGACGATCACGTGCCGCGCGTGGACGGAGTCGATAAAGAGCGCGTTCTTTCCTTCACGGATCGCGAGGTGGGCGGTTTCGTTCAGGCCCTGCGCGAGGGACTTCAACTCCTCATGCGCCACTCGCACCAGCATGTTGCTCCAGTCGTACTGGCGCGAGAGCGTCCACATCGATGAGCCGAGGATGTAGTCCTTGCGGCCCGCGGGGGTTGCAAGAAAGCCGCGCCGGCGCAGCGTCTGCGCCAGCCGAAAGACGCTGCTGCGGTCTACTTCAAGGAGTTCGGAGAGCTCACCCAGCGTGACCGGTTGCTTCGATTGCGCGACCGTCTGCAGGATCGTGAGTCCGCGATCGAGGCTTTGGATGAATGGGACGTGGCCCGGCTTTTTTATCGCCATGTAGCTTCTTCACTTACGTGTGACGGAACCGTATCCCAAGCGTCTCCAGATAGTCGCGGCTCTGTTTCACCAGTTCTTCGGGAGGCGTCGGCGACATATTTCGCCAGTCGTTGTCCAGCTCACCCATCACCATACCACTAATCGTGCGGCCTTCCATCATGTCCAGAATGGCGGGAACGTTCACTTTGCCCTGGCCCAGCGGGCAGTAGCCGAGCAGGTGATCGTCCTTGCCGCTGTAATCCTTCAGGTGCATGTGCTGGACGATGGGGAGGAAGTCCTTCACGACCTTTACAGCGTCCTGGCCGCCTTTTGTCAGCTGGCCTACGTCCGGGCCGAACTTCAGATGTTTTGTATCCGCAGTTTCGAGCACCGCATACGTTTCATCGCGCGATTCGATGCAGGTGCCGGTATGCTGATGCAGCACGGGCGTCAGCCCATGGCCTTCGACACGTTTGGCGAGTTCGTTCAGCGTAGCGACAATATTGGCTTTGCTGGCGGCAAAGTCATAGGTGTCGCGCTTGACCGCGTTAGGCCCGACGACGTAGATCCGGCCGCCATTCTTCTTGATGAGCTCGCAATATTTGTCTGCCTTGGCGAGCTCGCCTGCGCGCTGGGCAGGGTCCGTAAGGTTGATGCTGCAGTAGCCGGAGATCAGCGGCAGGTTGTGCTTCTGCAACAGTGGCGCGATGCCGCCCTGGTCCTCCCACTTGATGAGGTTGTCGCCGAAGGTCTCAAAACCATAGAAACCGAGTGAGGCGATGGCGGCGATTGCATCCGCCACCTGGTCGTTGCGCCAGGTGATGCCGGTATGCCCGACGTGCAGCTTGCGCACCCTGGCCTTTGCGGCGAACGCGGGATGAATGGCTGCTCCGGCGGCAGCAAGCGCGGCATTGGAGAGAAAGCTTCGTCGAGTTATCATCCGGATCGTTGTTCCTTTCCCAAAACGCGGCCCACAAGCAGTGGGTGATTGCGCTGCGCTTCATGCAATTCATATTGCACCACGCGCAAACACTTTGCCTCCCGGTTCGCGCCGTTGTCAAGGCGAGACGTCCTTTTGAACTATGTCGGGTTTGTGACGCCTGCCGCGGAGAACACGCCTTGACGGGGATGGGGCGTACCGATACGATCTTCTGGTGTTTGCGTGATACGCAACGCATTCAGCACGTAACGCAACGTGCATCAGGATGGTCATGCCGGATTACTCCAGCTTTGGGCTCAAGGATAAAGTCGCCGTGGTAACCGGCGCCTCGCAGGGAATTGGGCGCGCGATCGCTCTTGGCCTGGCGCAGGCCGGAGCGCATCTGGTACTCGCCAAATATCCCGGACCGCGGATGGAGGAGATCGAGCAGTTGCGGAGCGAGATCGAGGCGATGGGCCGGAAGGCTCTGATCGTGATGACGGATGTGAACAAGGTGGAAGATTGCAGGGCGCTGATCGACCAGACGGTCGCGGCGTTTGGGCGCATCGACATCCTGGTGAATAATGCAAGCTGGACGGGTACCGGCGACGCGCTGGATGTGACGGAAGAAGAGTACGACAAGACCTTCGACGCCACGGTGAAAAGTGTGTTCTTCGCGTCGCAGGCAGCCGGACGCGTGATGCTGGCGCAGGGCGGCGGGCGGATTATCCACATCGGCTCAAACTTCGGAGAGATTGCATTCAAGAAGCGCGCGGTCTACGCGGCTGCAAAAGCCGCCGTCCACCACATGGCGAAGGCGTTGTCGCTCGAGTGGGCGGCAGGCGGCGTTCTGGTGAACACGGTGGCACCGTGCATTACGGAGACGGAGTCGCGCAAGAACATTTTGGAGCGTCCGGGATATAAAGAATGGGCGACGCAGCAGATGATCCCGAGGGGACGCTGGAACCAGCCCGAGGACCTCGTGGGCGCAGTCCTCTTTCTCGCGAGCGATTTTGCGGATATGATCGTCGGCCACACGCTGATGGTCGACGGCGGGTGGACGATCCAGTAACGAGGATTCATTGAGGACGGGCAGATGAGGCTCAAGGGCAAGGTTGCGGTGGTAACGGGGGCCGGGCAGGGAATCGGCCGCGGGATCGCGGAGGTCTTCGCGAGAGAAGGCGCTGATGTAGTCGTCAACGATCTGTCGCTCGATGCGCGCACCGAAGAGGTTGCGGGCAACATCCGCAGACTGGGACGGCGTGCGCTTGCCATCCAGGGAGACGTGTCCAAGCGTGCCGACCTGGAACGCATCTTCGACGAGGCGTGGCAGCAGCTCGGACCGGTGGACATCCTCGTCAACAATGCCGGCATCGAGACTATCGTTCCGTTTACCGATCTCACGGATCAGCAGTGGGAGGACGTGGTCCACGTGAACCTGAAGGGCGGCTGGATGGCCGCGCAGATCCTGTGTAAGCGGTTGATCGCGGAGAAGCGCAAGGGCTCCATCGTCAACATCGGGTCCATTCAGGCGGGTCGCGTGCTGCCCGGACGAACCCACTACGCGCCCAGCAAGCTGGCGATCGAGGCCTTGACGCGCAATATGTCGGCCGAGGTCGGACCGCACGGCATCCGCGTGAACTGCGTGCATCCCGGGCTGATCGATACGCCGATGACAAGCTGGGTGATGAACGACCCGGAGATTCTCCCCCATGTGGTTGGGCAGATCTCGCTGGGACGGACGGGCAAGCCGTGCGATATCGGCAAGGCAGTGGCTTTCCTGGCCTCCGATGAGGCCGACTACATCACGGGCCAATCGCTGTACGTGGACGGCGGCTGGGTGGGCAAATAGCAGGCAAAAAGAAACGGCGCCAACCGAAATGGTTGACGCCCGAATCCCGGAAATGCGATCGGTTAGCGCTTTGTGGACGCCTCCGGCAGGGCGAAGACGTAGTAGCCCTGTCCTCTGCTGTCCGCAACGCGCCTCTGCATCGGTCCGCCGGCTGCGGGGTCCTGCTCATCTCCCAGCTCGCCGAGCCGGTCTGTGTTGGGACGCGCGCTGATGGCGATATATTCCCGGCCATTGACTTCATACACGGTGGGAATTCCCTCCGGGGAGACCGGCATTTTGAGGCCTGCGATCTGCTTGCCGGTGTCCTTGTCGTAGATGTGCAGCGTCTCGTCGGACTTGGTGGGCACGATAACCAGTCCGCCCGCGGTCACAACGTCTCCGCCGCGCGGCCAGAAGCTGCCGGTGCCGGTAATGCCTTTGGCTGCGAGGAAATCGACATCGCCGATCGGTATCTGCCACTTGATGGTGCCGGCGGTGACATCGTAGGCGGTCAGAGTGGACCACGGAGGACTGATCGCCGGAAGCCCTTCCTTGGAGTTCATGTAGCCGTAGCCGGTCCAGTAACGGGTGCCGGCCGGCGCGATCCGCGAGGTGGTAGGCGGAGGCGCGAGAAAGCGGGCCAGCATGTCCGGAGCTAGTGTGGCTTTTTCCGGAGCGGTCAGATAGGCGATGATCTTCTCGATGTCGGCATCCGTCATGTCCGGAATCGCGGGCATGGGAGGAATGCCGTCATGGATCGCCTGATGCACGCGCTGCGGGCCGCTGCGCTGAATCACGCCCACCAGACTGGGAATGGCAGGCGGCTGGCCTTTGAGGTTTGCCTGGTGGCATAGCTGGCAGCGCTGCGCATACAGCACCTCGCCCTGATTCTCCGCCGAGCCCTGGATGGTGCGACGCGGCTGCTGAATTTCCAGGTGCAGCAGCGACGGCGCGTCCTTGGACATGACGTAGAACGTCCTGGTCTCAGGATCCATGGCCGTGGTTCCCCAGTTCGCTCCACCGTTGTTTCCGGGGGTCTCCATCGTGGTCTGGAGTGAAGGCGGCGTGTAGATGCCTTCGTTATGGGACGCCAGGACCTGCTGCTTGATCTCCTCGCGCTCCTTGGGATCGGCGATGTACGGATCGACCATGTCCGCAGTGAACTTCTGCCGGGCGAAGGGCGGAACGTGAGTGGGGAAGGGCTGTGTCGGCCAGCTCTGCTCTCCGGGGAGGTCGCTCTTGGGAACGGCGCGCTCTTCGATGGGCCAGATCGGCTTGCCGTTGGTACGGTCCAGAATCCAGACGAAGCCGTTCTTGCCGGCCTCCACCACAACATCGACGGGCTTGCCGTCATGTTGGATCGTCATCAGCTTGGGGCCGCTCTCGAGGTCATAATCCCACAGGTCGTGGTGCGTGGCCTGGAAGTGCCAGAGATATTTGCCGGTGCGCGCGTCCAGCGCAAGCAGGCAATTGGCAAACAGGTTTGCTCCATGGCGGTCCGCGCCGTAGAAGTCATAGGTGGAGGAACCGAGGGCAAAATACGCGATGCCGCGCTTCTCATCGATGGAGAAATCGCCCCAGTCGTTAGTGCCGCCTGCATACTTGTAGGCATCGGGCGGCCAGGTGTCGTAGCCCATCTCGCCGGGATGCGGCACGGTGTGGAACTGCCAGACAAGCTTGCCGGTGACGACATCATAGGCGCGGATGTCTCCCGGGGGCGACTCATACTCTTCGCCGGTTGCTGAACCTTCGATGATGAGGTTCTCAAAGACTCTTCCGGGCGTACCCGACTCGATCTGGCGCACCGAGGCGAGAGGACGGCCGAGTCCTTCGCGGAGGTCGACCGCGCCGGCATTGCCGAAGCTGGTGATCAGCTTGCCTGTCTTCGCGTCCAGCGCATAGAGCTGGTTGTTTGCCGCGAAGAAGACCCGGCGGTCGGAGCGGTCCTTGCTCTCCCAATAGCTCATGCCGCGGTGCGAGACGGCGCGGGGATTGGCGGTGTCGTAGACCCAGACCTCTTTGCCCGTGGTCGCATCGAGCGCGACGACGTTATTGTTCTTGCCCCACACGAACATCACGCCGTCCACCACCAGCGGATTCGATCCGTAGCGGAAGCCGTTGCCGCCTGACGGGTAGAACCACACCTGCTGGAGTTTGGCTGCATTGCTGCGGTTCACCTGCTTCAACGGCGAGTACTGGTCATCGCCGTTGGCGCCGCCGTACGTGCTCCAGTTCACGAAGGCGGGCGCCTTCTCCGCCGCGTTTACCGTTATCGACGAGCGCTTCTCATGTGCAGCCACGGCGCCGCAAAGCAGGAGCGCTCCGGCCGCCGCGCATGTCTTCCAGTATCGTCGTTGCATCGATCTCCCCTTAGTCCTGGTCATTTCTGGGCAATCAAGCTGAAGCAGGCAGCTCCCAACCTTTGCGTCGCGGCCGCGTAAACATTGCATTCGCACTCTCGGAACCTAGAAACTTCTGTTGTTTTGCGTCGAATCGCAGCACCGTTCCGTGGTGCGCGATCGCGATATTGCCCAGCAGGCAAAGCTCCGTAATGTGCCCGCCATATTCCCAGTTGCACGACGGCTGTTTGCCGTTCTTTGCGGCGTCGATCCATTCCCCCCAATGACTGGAGGGTCGCTGTATGTACTTTGAGGGTCGAACAAAATCACCATCCAGCTCCGCGGGCAGCAGCCACACCTGTTTCCGCTCTCCTGGCTTGCTGCTGTATACGGGGCCATAAACAAGGACGCCTTTGCTGCCATAAAAGACTCCGCCGCCGGTGGGAAGAGAGGTGTCCTTCCTCCAGCCCGGCGGCGCCGGCGGCGTATCGTAGCCCCACCACTTGACGGTTACGGGGGTCCGCGAACCTTTGGCGGCAAAGCGATACGTCACATGCGAGTAGCGGGCGAACATCTGCCTGGCAGTTTCGCCGGAGAAGCCGGGATCCGCGTGGCCTTCAATCGTTTCGGGGTAATCCAAATCGAGCGCCCAGACTACGGGATCAAGGAAGTGCGGGCCATGATCGCCCAGAATTCCGGTGCCGAAGTCCTGCCAGTTCCGCCAGCGCATGGGCACATACATCGGGTTATAAGCGCGTTTTGGGGCCGGACCGAGGAACAAATCCCACTTCACGTCGGCTGGGACCGCGATTTCATCGTGGATATGGTCCACGTCCGAGTAAGCATTGAGGTATCGCGCACCGGCCTCCCAGTCCGATTGATACACATCGACGCGCTCAACAGTTCCAATCGCGCCGGCCCTGATCCATTCGACGATCAGCCGCACGTCTTCGGAAGCGTGTCCGACAATGCCGGTCTGGGTCGCTTGCTTCGGATACGCGCGCGCCGAAGCCTTCATCGCGCGGACTTCCTCCATCGTCGCGGCCAACGGCTTTTCGCAGTAGGTGTGCTTGCCCATCTTCATCGCCGTCAGGGCTGCCTGCGCATGCATGTGGTCGGCGCCGCAGACGACAACGGCATCGATGCTCTTGTCCATCTGCTCCAGCATCACCCGCCAGTCGTCGAAACGTTTCGCGTTCGGATGCTGGGCGGCGACCTCACTGGCCCGCGTGAAGCGTCCGGGCAACTGGCTGGCGTCGCGCCAGTCCACGTCGCATACCGCCACGATGTTTTCGCTGGCGAGTTGCGTCAGGTTCTGGGCGCCATAGTTGCCGATGCCAATAAATGCGATGTTGACCTTGTCGTTCGCGGAGAGCCGGAATCCCCACGCCCGGGCAGCGCTGAGGCCAGCCATGGCAGCAGCGCAGGCCAGCGCCTGGCGTCGAGTGATCTGGTTTGCGGCGTCCAAATTCAAGGCCTGTCGGGCTGCAAACGCCCGTTGCGTGATACGCAACACATGTTGCATATTACGGTGCTGAATAGTAGCAATCGCAGATTGCGACCGTCAAGACATCCGCACGCATTCAGCGCTGCAACTGCGCGAGGATACCTTGTGCCTGTCGCGCGATCTCGGGATCGGCTGCCTCCGCAGCCGCGGTCAGGTGCGGGACCGCTTCGTCGATATGACCCTGCTGGAGAAGGATAGCGCCGAGTGCGAGGTTGGCATCAGGCCGCGATGGGTTGATTTGTAGCGCGCGGCCGTATGCCGCGGCGGCATCCTGCGCGCGGCCCTGTGCATTGCGCAGATCGGCGAGATCGACCCAGACCTGCGGGTTGCCCGGCGTCTCTGTGGCGGCGGCTTCGAATTCCAGACCGGCTTCGTCCGCACGTTTGGTGAGGATCAGCAGGAGGCCCAACCCGTGATGCGCGTCCGCATATTGCGGATTGAGCGCGAGCGCGCGGCGGAACTGAAACTCGGCCTCGCGAAATTCCTGTTTGCCTGCGAGCAGGTTTGCGAGGTTGTTGTGCGGATCCGGCAACAGCGGTTCAAGCCGGATGGCCTCACGGAAGTTCTCTTCCGCATGCTGCGCGTCGCCGGACTGAACGCCGCAGAGTCCCAGCAGATTCCTCGCCTGTCCATTTTCCGGATTCACGGCCAGCGCCTTCGCCAGGGCGTTCTGGGCATCCGAAAGCTTGCCCTGCCTCAGGTATGTATTGCCAAGGTTCAGGAGGAAGCGGTCGTCGTCGCTGTATCGCTTCGCGCCGCGCGCGAGGAAGGGAATCGCTTCGTCCGTGCGGTTCGCCGCGAGGAGCGCAGTCGCCGATCCATCGAGCGCGTCGTAATCGTCCGTCCTGCGATTCAGCGCGTCCTGAAATGCCTTCAGCGCCGCATCCGTCTGGCCCGCCTGGGCGTATGCTTTTCCGAGCGCGATATACGGTTCAGGCCAGTTTGGGTGCTCTCGATCGAGGACCGCGCGCAAATTGCCGATGCCATCCACCCCGGCGTCGTTTACCTGAGCGACCGCGAGATACAGGTCAGCATCTTTCGCTGTGAGCTGTCTGGGGTAGTACGGTTCGACCTTGGTGCGGTCCTGTGGCGAGACCTTCTCCGGGATCGGGGCGAGCAGATCGCCGGGAGGAAGGTATCGCTGGATCCGGTGGTCCGTCAGGAGGATGTGAACGGCAGCCTCCGGGCGCCGCTTGGGCATGTGGCAGGTGAGGCAATTGCTGCCCGCCTTCATCGTTACTGCCTTGTGCGCGGCATCGTGGGCGATGTCCCTGGTTGCGGCGTGGCACTGCTGGCAGACCTCGATGTAGTGCTGTGTCGCCGCGGGCCCGTGCGGAACATCGTGAGGATCGTGGCAGGTCAGGCAGGTCATCTGTGTCTTCTGGAAGCACTCGGAGCGGGGAAGCTGGTAGGAGGCGTGAGCGGTTTCGAAGTCCGAGGCTTTCGGGTCCTTCGGCCGCTCGAAATAAATCCTGTAATCTCCGAGGGGCTGGCCGGGCCGGTAGGAGTTCAGATCGCGGGTGTAGTTGCGGATCGAGTTCGGCAGATGATGCGCGCTCGTCTCCAGATGGCACTCCGCGCAGACTTCGAGCTGGCGCTCACGGCCAAGAGTGCCGGGGTTCACGATCGCCTTGCGGATCGCTTCGTCGCCAGCTTTTGACCGAGCCGCCTTGATGTGCGCGGCGCCCGGACCGTGGCAGCGCTGGCAGTCGATGCCCTCCGGCAGCGTCGCCGGTAGCACTTGTTCATCGTCCTGCGTCTTGCGATCGTTCGCCAGAGGATAGGCGGTGTGGCAGAAGATGCAGTCCGCATTGACGGTGCCGTGCATGTCCGGCTGATCGGGACGGTCAAACCCGGGACTCATATTCCAGTAGCCGCCCTTCTCGGCATACCAACTGATCGGCAACTGGACGAGCTTCCCCTGCGCGGTGCGGTGCAGATACGCGCGGCCATGATTGCCGGAGCCGATCACATAGTCGATCTGCTCCTCCAGCACGTTCGTCTCTTTGCCATCGAATCCGACGGATGAGCGGCGCTGAAAAAACTTTCCATCGCGCTCGATCATCGTGTACGTCAGTCCGGAGGCCTTATGCACGAATCGATTGGCGCGCTTGAAATCTTCCATCATCGACTGTTCGCTGGGCCGATGAAAGGTTCGCGCCATTCCAGTGTGCTGGTACGTCGCGGCAACATCGGCGTGGCACTCGTTGCAGGCAGCAGAATCGAGATAGCCTTCACGTCGCAGGTCCGCGCGCGGCGGAGGGGCGGAGTTTGCCGCGGAGTTCGGACGAGGGTGCAACTGCCAGAATGCAGACCCGGCCACAACCATTGCCGCAGCCGCAATGGCGATGATCCACCAACGTCTTTGCGATTTGGAAGCTGACGGTTCGCGCGCGGCGGCCGATTTTTTTGAGACTTTGCCCATCAACTTGTCGCGGGTTCAGATGATCGGCATTCCATCCGACCGAAAGCTAAAAGCGAATCGAAATTGTACCGCACGTTATTTGCACCGTGGCGGCGCTGTTGGCAAACAATATTTTTCAGGCGATATCAGAAAATTGCGTCATCACGGACAAGTCTGTAGTGTCACTAATTGAGTGGGGGAGTGCGGCAGGTTTGCCGACCGCACCGTCAAAAACTGCTCCACACAGACCTCAGGGAGATACTGTGTTTCGTTTAGCCGCCTTCATCGTTGTTATCGCCGCTACCGCCGGCCTTTCCGGCTGCCGGCAGGACATGCAGGACCAGCCGCGCATGTTCCCCCAGCGCGGAACGGCTTTCTTCGCCGACGGCCGCAGCGTGAGGCTGCAGTTGGCGAATACAATTGCGCGCGGACAACTGCGCGAGAACTCCTACTTCTACACCGGCCTCGAAAACGGCAAGGAGGGCACCGCGATGCCTTTCCCTGCAACGATGGAGGTGCTCGAACGCGGCCAGGAGCGCTTCAACGTATATTGCTCGCCCTGCCACTCGCGCGTGGGCAACGGCGAGGGAAGGATCGTCGAGCGCGGATACTATCAGGCGGCGAACTTCCATTCGCTGCGGCTGCGCGAGGCGCCCGCCGGACATTTCTTCAACGTGATCACGCACGGCTTCGGGGCGATGCCCGACTATCATGCCGAACTGGCCCCGGCGGACCGCTGGGCCGTGGTGGCATACATCCGAGCGCTGCAACTGAGCCAGAACGCAACCGATGCAGATGCTGCGCCCGGCGCGCACATCGTGAGTCTGGCGGAGGTCGCGGATAAAGAGGGATTGCCGTCATCGTTCACCGAGGAAGACTGGCTGCATCCGGCGAAACCGTCGACAATCCCTGCCCCTGCTGTGAGCTCGCAAGCGGCAACCGCGCCGGCTCCGGCCCTGAGTGCGTCGCTGAGTTCGCCGAAGCCGCAGTCACAGGATGGTGCGGCCCGCCAGAGCGGGGCGAAGTCCGAAGAGAAATCGTCACAAGCGGAACAGAAGGCTGGGGGCGGAGAACAGCCTCCAGCCGCGGCGCCAGCGGAGACCGCCGGAGATGCCGCTGCCGGCAAGGAGCTTTATACGCAGAACTGCCAGATCTGCCACCAGGCGAACCGGCAGGGGATTCCGCCGCTGATCCCATCCCTGGACGGTGTTGTAGCGAAGGTAGGAATTCCCAAAATACGTCAGACCGTCACGAACGGCGTTCCAACAGCGAAGCCGCCGATGCCGTCCTTCGGCAGCAAGTTCTCTGCGGCGGACATCGACAACATCATCGCGTTTCTAAAGACCAAGCCCTAGGGAAGGTCTGATTAAGTATGAGACGACTGAACAGAAACGCAGATTCCCTTCGGGAATGACAAACAAAAAAGCCTCGGCGGCCTGAGGCGGCACTTGATCAGACTTTCCCTAGTACGCCGCAGGGCAAGAATGCGAGAGCTCAACGCAAGCCATCGCAGGACGGCGTGTTTGTGTCGATCCGCTCCGCGCCGTGGTAGATGTTGAAGCTGTCTTCGCGCAGGAATCCGGTCAGGATGACGTCGAATTGGCGGGCGATGGCTACGGCAAGACTGGACGGAGCACCGACACACGCCACCATGGGAATACCAGCCATGACCGCCTTCTGCAGAAGTTCAAAGCTGGCGCGGCCGGAGAGCAGCAATAAACGGTGATGAAGAGGAGTGCGGTCGGCGAGCCATTCGTTGCCTATCAGCTTGTCCACTGCATTGTGCCGTCCGACATCTTCGCGGACGCTGCATAAATTGCCAGCGACGTCGAACAGCGCAGCGGCGTGCAGGCCTCCGGTCCGGTTGAAGAGCGTCTGCTGCCGGCGCAACCGTTCCGGCAGGCTTCGCAGCGTGTCTTCACGGATCCGGAAATGGTTGGATCGACGCGGAGGGCACGCTGTTTGTAAAGCCAGCAAAGATGCTTTACCGCAGACGCCGCAGCTTGAAGTGACGTAGAAGTTCCGTTCAAGCGAGGTGGCTTTGACCACAACAGCCTCCGTCAGTTCGACGCGCACGACATTCTGCGCGGTGTGCGTGATGGCTTTGATGTCTCCGGAGTCGGTGACAACGCCCTCCGTCATGAGAAAGCCAGCCGCGAGTTCGTCATCGTGGCCCGGCGTCCTCATGGTGACGGAAATTGGCTTCGTCGCGCGATCTACGGGAGGCCCATACTCCAACTGAATCTCCAGCGGCTCCTCCACTGCGAGAAAGTCTTCTGCGGAGATTTCCCTCCCGCCTTCCCGGCGAACGATGGCTGCGTGCTGCACCCCACGACGAACACCGGCATCCTCATCCCGCGGCAGCATTGGCGCAATTTGGGCCATGCGCAGTATCATCGCAGCAATTTCATGGCGAAGTACAACCCATGGCTCAACTCGGAGCGCGCTGCCGGCAAGACGGTCACGCTGGAGATCGACGGCGCTTCGGTGCAAGCCGACGAAGGGTCTCTGCTGGTTGATGCGATCCAGCGGACCGGCAGGAAGCTGCCTCAGGTCTGCTACCACCAGCAGCTCGGGCCGATCGAAACATGCGACACGTGCATGGTGGCCGTAGATGGCGGGCTGGTTCGCACGTGTTCCACCGCGGTTGCGGCCGGAATGCGCGTCCAGACTGAGGGCGAGAGCGTCGACATCGCCCAGCGCGAGGCCTTCGATCGAATCCTTCAGAATCACGAGCTCTATTGCACGGTCTGCGACAACAACAACCAGAACTGCACGGTCCACAACACCACCGCCGACCTTGCGGTTGCGCATCGAAACCGGCCGTTTGTCGCAAAGCCGTACGCGGTGGACCTGTCGAACCCGTTCTATCGCTACGATCCGGATCAGTGCATCCTTTGCGCGCGATGCGTCGAGGCCTGCCAGAACGTGCAGGTGAACGAGACGCTCACCATCGACTGGGAAGCGGAACATCCGCGCGTGCTGTGGGACGGCGGCGAGCAGATCGCCGGATCGAGCTGTGTCTCGTGCGGCCATTGCGTGACGGTATGCCCATGCAACGCCCTGATGGAGAAATCCATGCTGGGCCGGGCAGGCTATTTCACCCATCTTGCGCCGAAGACCCTGGACGACATGATCGAAGCAGTCAAGCAGATCGAGCCGGAGATGGGTTTCGGCCCGATTCTCGCGCTCTCGGAGATGGAAGCCGACATACGCGAGCAGCGTATCAAGAAAACGAAGACCGTATGCACGTATTGCGGCGTCGGCTGCAGCTTCGATGTGTGGACGCGGGACCGGAACATTCTGAAGATTGAGCCCGGGCCGGGGCCGGCGAACGGAATCTCCACCTGCATCAAGGGGAAATTTGCGTGGGACTATGTGAACTCTCCGGACCGCCTCACCCGGCCGCTTATCCGCAAGGGCGACAGCTTCGCAGAGAGCTCGTGGGATGAGGCGCTGGACCTGATTGCGAAGCGCTTCACAGAGATCAAAAACGAATTCGGGCCGGATGCTCTCGCCTTCATCGCTTCCTCAAAATGCACCAATGAGGAGAGCTACTTGATGCAGAAGCTGGCGCGCGCGGTGATCGGGACGAACAACGTTGATAACTGTTCGCGATACTGCCAGGCTCCGGCGACCATGGGGCTAATGCGCACAGTGGGGTACGGCGGCGACGCGGGCTCGATCGCAGATATCGAACGAGCCGGTCTGGTGATCATTGTCGGCTCGAACACAGCGGAGAGCCATCCTGTGCTGGCCACACGCGTCAAGCGGTCGCACAAGCTTCGCGGGCAGCGGCTGATCGTTGCTGATCTGCGAAAGCACGAAATGGCGGAACGCGCCGATCTCTTCATCCGGCCCAATCCATCTACGGATGCGGTCTGGCTTAGCGCGATCGCGCGGTACCTGATCGACAACGGCCTCGCAAAGATGGATTTCGTCGATCGATGGGTGAATGGCTTCGAGGAGTACAGGCGCGCGCTCGATCCCTTCACGCTCGACTTTGCTGAGCGCGTCTCCGGCATCGCGCGCGAGAATCTGATCGCGATCGCGCAGGAGATTGTGAAGGCAGATGGCACGTGCATTCTTTGGGCGATGGGAGTGACCCAGCACTGCGGCGGCTCGGACACCTCAACGGCTATTTCCAATCTGCTGCTGCTGACCGGCAACTACATGCGGCGCGGGGCCGGAGCTTATCCGCTGCGCGGGCATAACAATGTACAGGGGACGAGCGATTTCGGGTCGATGCCCAATGTCTATTCCGGCTACCAGAAGGTTGACGACGAGAAGGTGCGCGCTAAGTTCGAGGCTGCGTGGGGAGTCACGCTGCCCACGAAGGCAGGCCTCGATAACCACCAGATGATCGACGCGATTCACACGGGCGAGCTGAAGAGCCTGTACATCAAAGGCGAAGACACCATCACCTCGGATGCGAACTCGAATGATGTGGAGAAAGCTTTGCGCAAGGTTCCATTCCTCATCATTCAGGATGTGAACTTCTCAGAGACGGCGCGCTTTGCCGATGTCGTGCTGCCTGCATCGCCTTCCCTGGAGAAGGAAGGCACGTTCACCAACACGGAACGTCGCATCCAGCGCCTCTATCGTGTCTTTCCTCCGCTCGGCGAATCGAAGCCGGACTGGGAGATTATCCAGCACATCGCGAACCGCCTTGGCGCGAAGTGGAACTATGCTGATCCCTCCGAGGTGATGGATGAGGCTGCGGCCGTAACTCCGCTGTTTGCCGGCGTGAACTATCAACGGCTCGATGGCTACAAGTCTCTGCAGTGGCCGGTCGAAAAAAATGGCGAAGACTCGCCTTATCTGTTCGCCGAAAAATTTCCCTTCGCTGATGGCAAAGCGAAGTTTCATCCCATCGAGTGGGTTAAGCCGAGTGAAAGAGCAACTTCGACATTCGACCTGCACCTCAACAACGGCCGACTGCTGGAGCACTTTGAGCAGGGAAGCATGACCTATCGCAGCGAGGGCATCCGGCAGATGACACCGCAGACCTTCGTGGAGGTCTCGCCGGAGCTTGCCTCTGAGCGCGGCATAGCGACCGGGTCGTATGTGCAGCTTCGCTCGCCGTATGGCTCGGTGGATGTGCAGGCGGTTGTCTCCGACCGCGTCCACGGTAACCAGCTCTACATGCCGAAGAGTTCAGTTTTGGTTCCGGTCAATCGGTTGACCAGCAGCAACACGGACCGTGCCACCCACACGCCGGCGTTCAAGGAGATTTCGGTCGAGCTCAGTCTGCTTCCCGGAAAGGGGCCAGACCCGCTGCCGCGCGAGAACTTCCGGCATGGCAGCCGTACTCCGCAGAGCGGTGTTGAGGTGGAACGCAAGTGGGGACGCGCGGACTATCGCATGCCCGGGACCGCCGCCGGCGACAAGCTGGTGCAGATTCGAACTACAAAGACGTAGCGGAGAGAAAAATGGCGAACCCGATTGCATTTCAGCCAAGGCCCATCGATCCCCGTATCGAACTTCAGCGACGGCTCGAGGCCGCGCCGCTCGAACACGCCGAATCGCTTCTGGTCGCTTTCGACCTATTGGAAGAGGTGCATCGCCATGGCCTGCTGGAGTTTCTGCACGGCGCGGTGCGCAGCAAGGATGCGGTACTGGGCCAGCTGGCGGAGTACGCGAAGCGCCCGGAGTCCTCCGCCGCCATTCGCAACCTGTTTGTGCTGGGCCGTGTGTTGGGAAGCATCGACCCGGAGGCCCTGAAGGCGTCACCAGACAAGGACACGCCTCCCTCGCTTTGGCAGATCTTCAAGACGATGCGGAGCGCGGATAGTCGTCGAGGTCTGGCTCGCGTCACCTCCATACTCGCTGCGCTGGGCCGGTCTCCCAATTAGCGGACTGCCAGGCCGGTTAGTTGGGAACCCAAAAAATACCTGTTCCAGTAAAAGCTGACTGCTTTGAGCGGATTTGAGGCTGTTGTTTTGCAGTGTGAGCCGTTATGATCTATCTACGATCAGATCGGCATTCCAGGAGTGCCGGAGGTAAAGTATGCGTCCCGAACAATGGGAGACATTCAAGCGCGCGGTGCGCGGCGAGAAGTTGGACAAAATTCCGATGGCGCTCATCGTCGACAGCCCGTGGATTCCCGGCTATCTGGGCATCAAACACCTGGATTATTTTTTAGATCCCGAGCTGTGGTTTCAATCCAATCTGAAGATCATGCAGGAGTTTCCAGATATCATCTTCATTCCATCGTGGTGGATGGAGTATGGGATGGCGGCCGAGCCGTCCGTGCTGGGATCGAAGATCAAGTTCTGGCAGGACAACACGCCGAGCGAGTACCACACGCTTTACCGTTTGGAAGATATCGACAACTTTCCGGAATACGAAGTGGAGGCGGATGGGTTCGCCGGGCTCACTTTGCACCGTATCGGGATGGCCCGGCAACGCATTCTGGATGCCGGCTACATTCTGCCGATGATCACGGCGCGCGGGCCTCTGTGCACGGCGGGGTTCGTGCGCGGCACCACGCACCTGATGATCGACCTGGTGGAAGATCCCAAAGGCGCGCACAGATTGATCGATCTTTGCACGCGCATGATCATCGACTGGCTGAAGGCGCAGCAGAAGGTGATGGGCGACACGGTCGAGAGCATCTTCATCCTCGATGACATCGTCGGCTTCATCAACGAAGAGCATTACATGGAGTTCGCGCACCCATATTTAAAGCGCATCTGCGACGCGTTCCCGAAGGATTGGGTCAAGCTCTACCACAACGATGCAGAAGTCGACGCGTGTCTCGACCATCTGCCGGACACCGGGTTCAACGTGCTGAACTGGGGCAAGCAGAAGCACATTACCGAGGTCAAGCGGCGCGTGGGAAACCGCATGTGCCTGATGGGCAACGTCAATCCGCTGGAGATTGCGGTGCGCGGAACGCCGGAAGAAGTAAAGGACGAAACGCTTGAGGTACTGGAGGGTTCAGGCGGCGAAGGGATCATCCTCTCCGTGGGCGGCGGCGTAAGCCCTGGAATGCCGCGGGAAAACATTCTGGCGATGCTTGAGGCGCTGGAAGAATTCAATGCGAAGCGCGCCGCCGTTGCAGTTGGCAGCAGCCGTTGAACGGGAGAACCGATGCCTGACTATGCCCAGATGAACCAGCACCTGTATGAAGGCAACGCCGACCAGGTGGAGCGGCTGACCAAAGAAGCTCTCGCCGAGGGACGCACAGCGCAGGAGGTGCTGACCGAAGGCTTGATCGCGGGAATGAGCGTGGTTGGCGAAGACTTCAAACACAATGTCCTGTACGTTCCGGAGGTGCTGATTGCGGCGCGCGCCATGAAGGCAGGCATGGCTGTGCTGAAGCCGCTGTTGACCTCGAAGGAGTCCGGCACCAAGCCCAAAGGCGTTTTGCTGATGGGAACGGTTCGCGGCGACCTTCATGACATCGGCAAGAACCTCGTCGGCATGATGGCCGAGGGAGCAGGGTTCGAACTTCACGACATTGGCGTGGACCAGAGCGTGGAGAAGTTTATGGCCGCGGCAGAGAAGTGCAAACCGAACATCATTGGCATGAGCGCGCTGCTGACCACGACCATGATGTATATGAAGACGGTGATCGACGGCTTCGATGCGGCCGGCATGTCGCACATCAAGATCGCCATCGGCGGGGCGCCGATCAGCCAGATCTTTGCCGATGAGATCGGCGCCGATGGGTACGGCGCCAATGCGTCCGCCGCGGTCGATTTGTTCCTGCGGCTGGCGGCCCAGGAGTCATAGCGAATGGCCACTTACAAGGTCCTTTACTGGCAGGAAATCCCGACGCAGATCAAGGCCGAAGACGATGTGGAAGATGTGACCGTGGTGCTGGATGAGTTGATGGCGAAGATCGATGTGCTCGCTGCGAAGCGCGGCCTGCAATCCGCCGACGACTATCTGGCGCAGTTCAAGTGGAGCGATGAACAGGAGCGGGAGGGTTCGGCGCCTGAGGTTGCGGCAGCGCTGAAAGCCGAGTTCGAAGCGAAAGGCTGGTAACCATCCCGGGCAAATGGCCGTTACGCTTACCATCAACGGGCAATCCATTCAGGCGAGCGGCGGCAGGTCTCTCTTCGACTATGCCGAAGACCTTGGCATCGATGTTCCTACCTCCTGCCGCAAGCAGGGCAAGTGCAAAGAATGCATCGTGGAAGTAGTGGAGGGCATGGATGTTCTTTCCGCCCCCACCGCTCCGGAACATCATTTGAAAGGCAACTTCCGCCTCTCCTGCCAGACGTGCGTTATCGCCGATGAGGGCCACGTTCGCTGCCACACCATGCGCCGCGGGCAGATGCGGATTGAGCGCCATGCGTTTGGATTGCCGCTAGGCGATCGCGCGTTGGAACTCGATCCGGCGGTCACTCGGGACGGCGACAGAATCCTGATCGATGGAGTCGAAGTCGAGCGGTCTACTGGCCCTATCCTCGGCCTTGCCGTGGACCTGGGGACCACCACGGTTGTGCTGCGCCTTCTCGATCTCGAAAGCGGCGAACTGATCGCGGACACCTCGTTTGAAAATCCGCAACGCTTCGGCGGGTCCGAGGTGATGTCGCGCATTGCCTACGACACAGAGCACACCGGCAAGCTGTTGATGCGCACGCTCGCGGGATACATGACGCGGGCCATTCAGGAGTTCCCGGTCGATCCGAAGAACATCTACGAGATGGTGCTGGTTGGCAATTCGACCATGCGCGATCTTTTCTTCCGGCAGAGCGTGTACTCTATCGGGCAGAATCCGTACCAGTCCATCACGGAGATCGAGATGGCTGAGGGCAAGCGCGCGAGCACCAGCCTGAGCCAGACGGGGCTGCGGAGTTTGCTGCCAATTCATCCGAAGGCGCGCGTCTACGGCGCGCCGGTGATCAGCGGTCACGTGGGTGCCGATGCTGCTGCCTGCATGCTTGCTGTCGATCTCGCCCACGAAGACCGTCTCATCGCCATTATGGACATCGGGACGAACACCGAACTGATTGTCGGCAACAAGCACCGGATTCTCGCGGCATCGTGCCCGGCCGGGCCGGCCTTTGAGGGCGGAGCGATTGCCTGCGGCATGCCGGCGCTGGATGGTGCGATCGAATCGGTTGCCATCGACGAGGATGGAAGTTTCCGGCTTGGCGTGATCGGCGACGTTCCGCCTGAAGGCATCTGCGGGTCCGGCCTGGTTGACGCGTTGAGCGAATTGCTACGCATAGGCCGCATGAACGACATGGGCCGTTTTGAGGATGAGGCTCAGCGCATCACGCTCCACCACGGCAGATCGCCGGAGGAGGATGTGTTTCTGCTGGAGAGCGATGTCAATGAACTCGCTCAGGCCAAGGGAGCCAACGTTGCGGGCCTGCATGTTGTCTTCTCAACCTACGGCATCGATTTCGACGACATCGAAGTCTTCTATCTTGCCGGCGGTTTCGGGCGACACCTCAACATCGAAGCGTCGAAGCGCATTGGACTGGTGCCGAATCTTGCATCCTCCAGGATCGTCCAGGCCGGCAACACCGCCATCGAAGGCGCGACCATCGCATTGCTCTCAAAATCGAAGCGCCAGGAATTGGAAGATCTTGTGAAGCGGGTCCAGCACTGCCGGCTGGAGACTCACCCGAGCTTCTTCAATTTCTTTGTCGAGGGTTGCCAGTTCAAGCCAGTGGAGCCGATTGCATGCGCGACATAGCCGAGGCGCTGGAGCTGGTCGGCGTGCATCCCGCCGTCAATGTTCTGCCGGAGGAGTATGTGCGACTGCTTGGCTACCCGCGTGGGTGGGTGCTGGAGGGCCGCGCGCTGGAGCTGGCGAATCTTGCACGCGAGTGGTATTCCAAACACGGACGTCCGTGGTTCTATGCGCGCCACGCGGAACACTTTGAAATTAATGACGACGGTATCTGCATTGATGGCGCGAGATTCACCTGCAAGCGAATGCAGGCAACGCTACAGCAGGCGGGAGCGCATAGCGTGGTGCTGGTTGCGGTGAGCGCAGGCCCTGAGGCTGAGGAGGAATCGCGCAGGCGGTGGGAAGAAGGCAAGCCGGACGAGTATTTCTTTTTGGAGATGTACGGTTCGGCTGTGGTGGAGCATCTGGCCGCATCCACCGGCGCGCGCCTTTGCGAATGGGCGGAGCAGCAGCAGATGGCGGTGCTGCCTCATTACAGTCCCGGGTACCCGGAATGGGATGTAGCGGAGCAGCCTCGGCTACTTGACTTGATGAAGCGGACGCAACGGCAGCCGTTTCCTTCTGCTGTAGAGGTGTTCGAGACGGGCATGTTGCGCCCAAAGAAGACCTTGCTTGCCGTCTTCGGCGTGACGCGCCACACCGAGCGGCTCAACAGAGTTGCCGGCCTGGTTCCGTGCGAAAACTGCTCTTTTGGCCCGTGCCAGTTCCGGCGCGCGCCTTACCGCCGGGCGCCGCGATCCTGGGGTGAGCAGATCGTTCGGATGGCGACGCTGAACCAGGATGCAGAGTATACCGTCAACCGAAGAGCTTTGAAGCGATGGGCGGAGGAACGTCTTTCGCTGAGCGAAAACGGCGATGGCACGATCGAGGCGTTGTTCCGTTACGACGGAACGACCTGCACCAACACGGGCCGGCCGCTCACCTTTCATTACAAGGTGAAGCTCGGCTCGCCTGCCGACGGTTATCCAATTCTTGAGCAGCGCTGCGCACCCGCCCCGGGCGATGATGGCCACACGCTGATGTGCGAATACATCGCGAATTCCGCCCAGCTGATGGACGCGATCGCTCGCGAGAAGCCTCTACAGGGGCAACGATTGGACGCGGTCCTTTCCTGGCAGCGCGAGCCGAGCGCCGCGGGCTGCTATTGTGAAGCCGCAAGCCGCGACCACAAATGGGGGTTGGTGCTGGAAACGATTCACTATGCCTTGGTGCAAAGAGAACTCACGCAGGACAGGGAACAGGTATGAAGATGCTTCTGCAGGACGCAATCCGCAACCGGCCCTTGCTTGGCGACGGAGCCATGGGCACGCAACTGATGCTGTCAGGCCTGGAACAGGGCAACTGCGGCGAGGCCTGGAACCTCGCGCATCCGGAACGCGTGGTCGCCATCCAGCGACGGTACGTGGAGGCCGGCTCGGACTGCCTGATTACCAATACCTTCGGCGGCTCGCGCATCATGCTTAACCGCCATTCCGAGGCGGACAACGTGGCTGGAGTGAACAAGGCTGGTGTAGAGATCGCGCGCCAGGCCTTCGGCAGCAAAGACGGCTACGTGCTCGGCGACATCGGCCCCTTCGGCGGTCTTATGGAGCCGTTTGGCGAATTCACCGAAGCTCAGGTGCGCAGCGCCTTCGAAGAACAGGCCAAAGCTTTGGTCGACGCCGGTGCGGACGCCATCATTATCGAGACACAGACTTCGCTGGAGGAGCTTTTGCTCGGGATTGAAGCGGCTAAGGCGGCAGGCTCGAAGTGCATCATCGGGTCGATGGCTTACGACGTGACCCTCGACGGTTCGACCTTCCGTACCATGATGGGCATCGAGCCGGAGCGCGCGGCGGAATTCATGGAAGAACACGGCGCGCACATTGTGGCCCTGAACTGCGGTACCGGCATGGAGATGGAGCGCGCCCGTGCTGCCGTTGAGCGCTACAAGCGGACAACCAGTCTGCCAGTAATGGTTCAGCCGAATGCGGGGAAGCCGCAGCTCATCAACATGAAAGTGGTGTACGACGAGACGCCCGAGCAGATGGTGAAGGGCCTTGTGCCGCTGCTGCAGGCTGGAGCAAACATCGTCGGCTCCTGCTGCGGCAGCACGCCGGAGCATATCCGCGCCTTCAGAAAAGTGATGGATGAGTTCGTAGCATCAGAAGAGAATCTGAATCAATGGAGGCGTGCGTGAAAGTCAAGATTTGCGATGTAAACACGGCGGCTGAGGCCAAACTGCCGGAGCATACGGGTGACAAGTCCGGCATCGGTGTCCACTATGTGGATGCCTTCATCAAGCCGATGAACGTGAAGCTGGAAGACGGCACGCCGGTGAGATGCAAGCGCCGGGGACTGAAGATCACGTTGTCCGTGGGCGCGAAAAAAGGCGAAGGTCTGATGCGCCGTCTCGATGTCAGCGCCGATCCGGTGGTCATGCTGAAGGCGGCGCTCGATGAAGCGGCGAAGGCGGCCGGCGTCGAATTCGCCGTGGAGAATGGCGGGATATTTTGCGTGCCTTAAGCCGCGGTGGCGTACTACAAGCCGACTGGATCGAAAGACTCGCCCGTCTCGAAGACTGCATCGTGAAAGATGACGACCTTGTCTTTGCGCAGATTGGCGACCGTCTTAAGCGGCGAATGACGGGTGAGAATGAAGCGGCTGAGAAAGCCGGGTTTAATTTGTCCGAATTTCTCTTTGAACTCCAATCGCTCTGAACCAGCTCCAGTGGCGGAGTTGATCACCGTGTGCGGCGAAAGTCCGGCGCGCTCCATCAGCTCAAGCTCGTCCAGAAAACCAAGTCCGTGCTGAACACCGTACGAGCCGGCGTCGCTGCCGGCGATGATCCGCACGCCGAGTTCATGGGCCTTTATCAGCGACACGCCGTGCTGATCGAGAATCCTTTTTAGACTTCCTACTGCATCAGCATCCCAACCCATACGGTCCGCGTGATCAATCTGCTTCTGCACGGGCGCGAACGTTGGGACCCAAGCAATCTGCCGGTCGCGCATTTTGGCAAGCTGATCGTCGCGCACAAAGAAGCCATGCTCAACCGAGTCCACGCAGCCGTCGATGGCGCGATCTATACCAGCATCGCCCGATGCGTGCGCGAAGGTCTGCTTGCCAAATGATTTTGCGGCTGTGACCAGTTCGCAAATCTCAGGCGTGGTCATTTGCGGCTCGGTGGTGACTGCACCCTTTTTCATGTTGATGATGCCGGTCGGAATCAGTTTGATTCGGTCGGCGCCGGCCTGCACGCGGTTCTCGACGCAAGCCTTTGGCACGGCAAAATCTTCGATAGGGCCGCCCATAAACGAGCCGTAACGGCCGCGGTGATGGATCGCCGCCCCCGGACTGTCCACGTAAGGCATTAGCGGACGGTTTCGTTGCTCGCATAGTCGACTCAAAGCCAGACCGACACCATCCTTATCGCCTGCGTCCCGGACGCCCGCGATGCCGAGCCGCACGAGCTTCTCCAATCGAGGAAGGGCCAGGTCAAGCAGTGCCTTGGGCTCCTGCTTCAAATGCGCTGCGCGTTTCTCCGCATCGAGTTCACCGCCTTCAAGAAAGAAATGCGCGTGGCTCTCAATCAAGCCGGGCAGCAGCGTGCTGTCCGGAAGCTGGGCGTCCGGCGCTTGCTGGCCGGAATTCAGCAGACTTGGCGGCGGAGAAACATTTCCCACAAAGAGAATGTGGTCGTGGTCGTAAACGATGTGCGCGTCTCGCAAAGGCAGCGTGTTGAGTCCATCCAGAATCGTTCCAACTTGCAGCCACACTCGGCGTTTGTCGGTCGCACGAGGAATTGTCATAAGCGCCACTCACTTTTGCAATGAAATTCTCAGAAATCGACCGTCTCCGCTTCGCTGCAAAGCGCCATGATCGCCTCGACCTGACGATAACCGGAAACATCATGGGTCTCGCCATCCGAAGGCCGGCCTTGTTCGAGCGCGTTGTGCAGTTTTGCGATCAGCGGATGTCCGTCTGGCAGAGGAGCGGGAGCCTTCTCCGGATTCGCCAACGCAAAATCCAGGCCCACGTCCATCGCGAGTGCGAGGTAGGCTTTCTCCAACTCCTCACGAATCCCTTTGGGAGTTCCCCACGCAAAGTTGGAAAGCCCGACGACCATGTGAATGCCGTTCAAATCCGCGTCCGAGCTCATCAACCGCATCGTATCCAGGCCAATATTCACAAGGCCGTATGTGTCCGCGCCAACGGGCGCCAGTCCCGGATCGATAATGATCTGGTCGAGGCGGCGGTTGGCCTTTGTGGTCAGCAGCTCAACAAAATGCTTCGCCGCACGATAGGAGTCCTGCGGGTTCATGCACTGGGAGGCTCCGTCCGCCGTGAACGTCTCCGAGGCCATTACGACTGCGAGCGTGTCATAGTGGCGCACCAGTTCGACCATTTCGTCCAGGCGCTCGCGCGATGCAGCCAGCGAATTGAGAATGGGCGCCGCGCTCTTGTTCCGGTCATAGTGTTTGAGAGCGACCTTGTGGTATTCCACGGACGGATTGTCGAAAGCGATCGGAGTGCTGCTTACTTCCTGGATTGCGGCAATCACATCCGGCAGGAAATCGAGCATCTCCTGTCGCCGCACCTGGATCTGCTGTGTCCCATCCAGATTGAGCGTCAGGTAACTCACGCCGAGCCTGGTCTGCACCTTGGCAAGTTCCTGGTAGCCTCTGGGATCGCGGTCGATAAATGCTTTTCGCGCGCGCGCATAGGAGTTGTTCATCAGCTCGCCGATGATATGCAGCTTCTTCTTCATTTATCTAAATCCGGATTTGGAGTGGCGGGAATCCCCGCTGCGGTTATCTCTCGTTTGGCCGTGTGATCGCGGCCCAGCCAAAGGTTCGCCCACGCGGAAGTTCCGCGCAGGCCCTGATTCTGAACAGTTGGAGAGTGCTGCAGCAACGTCTGCTCGGCGCCATCGAGTTTCAGGCGCTCATAAGCGCGCAGCCAGATGCAGTCGCCGTAGCCATCCACTTCGCAGCGGCCCTCGCGCGTGCCGCCGCATGGCCCGTTGCGCTGGTTTTTTGCGCATTGCGATTCGGGACATAAATACGCAATCTCCGGCAGGGAACAGTCTCCACAATCCTTGCACCGATACAGTGCTGCCTTGGTTGAATGCTCCAGCGCTCGCAAATATCGGGGACCCTGGAACGAATCCTTGGAAGCCGCGCATAGCTTTGCGCCAAGCTTTGCCAATGGCTTGCCGGGCACAAACATTGTCTCGTGGGAAAACTTGGAAAGCTGATAGGCGAGCGTGGTGTGTTCGTTCGAAGCCATCGGTCGAGCACTCTCCCGAGTGGGATCGGCGAGGTCCGTCTCAGGATTTTTTGGGTAGAAAAAGAATTCGCCAGGACGTGAGAACTGGATCTCTCGCGCGAACTGTTTCCAGTCATCCGGCGCGAACGATCGCTCGATCTCAAGGATGTTGTCGATCGCCGGAAGATTGTGGACGCCGCCAAGGTAAACGCCGCGGTAACCAAGTCCCCGGTAGATCGCAATTTGCTTCGCAGCAAATTCGCGGAAAAAACTCTTCCCGGCATCGGCGGACTGGCCATGCTTCTGACAAAGCTCGAAAAGCGGCTGCGTGACGACAACGCCGGGAATTTTCCCTTCATAAAAAAGCCGAGCGACTCTAGGGCTTAGCAGATAGACATTTCCGATCAGCGTCATTGCTGTCATAGCGTGCGCGTCCATGTAGCAGCGCAGCTCGGACATCTTCCGCGAGTCGAATCCGATCTGGTTGATGATGAATTGCGCCCCGCACTCGACCTTCTTCTGTAGCTTCAGGTACTGGGGCACCACCTCGCCTTCTCGCAGCTTGAAATTCGTCGTGACAGCCCCGATGCAGAACTGCGTTTTTTCCAGTTGGTAGCTGCTGTGGTGCGCGTTCCTGGAACTAAGCCCTTCGTTCATCGTGCGCAACATCGAGATCAGACCGACGGAATCAATATCGAACACCGGTTTGGCAAGCCCGTCATTGCCGCCGACCGGGTAGTCGCCGGTCATGGCCAGAATGTTGTGGAAGCCTTCGCTATTGAGCATCCACGCCTCGCTCTCAAGGCCATTCCGGTTCAGGTCCTTGCAGGTGAGGTGAATGACGACTTCCTTCCCGGCATAAAGGATCGGTCGCCCGAGTGTGAGCGGCGCGAGCTGCGGATTGCCACCTGCGTTGTCGGTGATGGAGATCCAATCGATCGCGGGGCAGGCAACCAGTTCGCTGGCGAAGGAGCGGGCCTTGATTGCGCTGCTCTCAGCCATCGATCCGCGCACAGAGACCAACTCCGTCGCAATCAGAAAGCGGGAGCGGTCAGACAGTTTTTCGCGCAGCGTCCGCACTGGGTTCGACGGTACCATGCATTTATTCGGCAGGCAAACTTAATCCGCTGGAGCGTTTTGTGTCGCGGACTTGGAAGGGGTTTGATCGGAGTGCAGCCAGTCCCAGCGAACCCGCGCGGCGTACTCCCCTCGCCAGCCGGAACGCCTCGTTTATCGTCGCTACCTGCGCAATGCTGCGCCTGCCTCCGCGTGAATCATTGCGCAGCAATCCGTTGCCCGCCGTCTCGAATCGGAAATGGGGACGAAACGCCTGCAGGACCGCGGCAAGTATGGGGCTAGATGCGATAACGAGAGAGTAGAATGCGCCCATGGCCCTTACGCTGAACGAGATCGCGCCGCCGGTACGTCTGATGCCGGATTCGCCCATGAGCGATGAACAGTTCCTGCGCTTCTGCGCGGCCAATGAGCCTCTGCGATTTGAACGCGATGCAAACGGAGAGATTATCGTGATGTCGCCGGTTTGGACGGAGGGGGCTGGCAGAGAGAGTGATGTCGCAACGGAACTGGCGATCTGGACGCGCGCGGACGGACGCGGCAGATATTATGGGCCGACCGCAGGCTTCACTCTGCCTGATGGATCGCTGCGCTCTGCCGATGCGCACTGGATCAGTTGGGCGCGCTGGAACGCATTGTCTCCGGAGCAGCGAGCAGGCTACGCCCGTGTTTGTCCGGAGTTCGTGATCGAAGTACGTTCCGAATCGGACCGGCTGAAAGCGATGCGGGAAAAGATGGAGCTTTGGATACGGAGTGGTGCGGAAGTGGCGTGGTTGATCGATCCCATTGAGCGCTCAGTCACCATCTATCGCGCCGGCGCGGAGCCGGAGGAGCACGTCAACCCGTCGTCCGTCCAGGGCGCCGGGCCGATCGCCGGGTTTGAACTGGTGCTGCAGAGGGTGTGGGGCTAGAAAATTATCACAGGAGTAGACTGCGGTCATGGTCCTTGCGCTTAATGAGATCGCGCCACCGGTACGCCTGGTTCCTGATTCGCCGATGAGCGACGAACAGTTCCTCCGCTTCTGCGCGGCCAATGAGCCTCTGCGATTTGAACGCGATGCGAACGGAGAGATTATCGTGATGTCGCCTACGGGCTTTGAAGGCAGTGGGATTGAATCGGAGGTCTATACAGAGCTTACGATTTGGGCTCGAGCCGATGGACGGGGTAAAGCCTATGTGCCGACAGCCGGGTTCAAGCTGCGGGACAGTTCGGTCTTGGCGCCGGATGCAGCGTGGGTGAGTTGGCGGCGAGTGAACTCGGTAAGTCCGGCGGAGGCGAAGGGCTTTCCGTCGATCTGCCCGGAATTTGTGATTGAGGTCCGGTCGCAGTCCGACCGGCTAAGGGAGTCGAAGGCCAAGATGGAGCAGTGGATCGCCAACGGCGCGGAAGTCGCCTGGCTGATCGATCCCATCGAGCGGGCCGTTACCGTATACCGCCAGGGCGCGGAGCCCGAGGAGTACGTCAACCCGTCGTCGGTCCAGGGCACCGGGCCGATTGCCGGGTTTGAGCTGGTGCTGGCGAGGGTGTGGGGCTAGGCTAGCCACTGCCTATTCCGGACGGTTGTTGTATTCGGATTCTGAGCCGATCAAAGGTCGCCCGAGTGGGCCAAGTGGGAATGTATTGTATTTTCGGTAAGTTCGCGCCAGCGACGCGATGTCATCTACCCGCGAGGCGATAGTGCCCAACTGCTCGCCTAAGTCCGCGATGGGGTTCGACTGGCTGTTCGTGGTGGTCAGCAGTCCACGTATATCCGACAAGTCTTTTTCGATTGCAGCCAAATGGCGCAAGAACAAAATGAGTCCGAAGACCAAGATTGCGGCGATAAAATAGACAGCAAACATATTGACAATCCTCCGGATTCGCCCTGGGAAGGAGACAGGGCATGAACGAAATGATCGAAAGCTACCGCTGTCCGAAATGTTCGCAAGGGATGCGTATTCCGGCGATCAAAATCGTAGCTGATCACCGGCTGGGAAAGAACGTACTAGTTTGCACCCGGTGCGGGGAGCAAATCGGCCCCCATCAGAAGTGACCTTCGGTCGCCTATTTCTTTGCCGGTTCGGCTTTTCGCCTTCTTCGGTAGGTTTTGCGCCTCTCCCATTCCTGTTCCAACAGTGCTTGGGCTCGGGTAGCGACGTCCTGAAATATCGGGTCCAATGCCTCTTGCTCATCTCGCAAGAGCGGCGCTACAAAGCTAACGCAGTCGCCAGTTCGATAGTCGAGGAATCCCTCGAGTACGAATGACCCATCTTCTGGTCGAATGCGTGAGATGACGGCAAGAGGACGCCGCTGCGTAGGGCCATCAAAGTGTTTTGGCAGAAGGACTGTTATTCCAGCACCTATGTGCCTGCGATTGCGTCTTGTGGATCCAGCCATGGTGCATTGTAGGGCTGACAGGCCGATTCTTTCTTGCAAAAAATCGGCTTTTCCCTCATACTCAAGAGAGTGCCAACGCTTAGGCGGTGGCATAGTCACACGTACCACGGCCGAACGGCCTTCTCCGCCAGCAGTTGAGTACAAGCAATTCTGGAGAGGGTTCAGCCCGCAACAAGGGCTGCTCAGGTTCGAGCGGTGGGAGACGAGGAATAATGGCAAGGAAGCTTTCCAAGAATCTGACGAAGGCGCGTGCGCTCGTGGAGCCCCGCCCCTACGCGCTGACCGACGCGGTCCCCCTCCTGCAAAAGGCCAAGTATGCGAAGTTCGACGAGACCGTCGACCTGACGCTGCGCCTTGGTGTCGACCCCAAGCACGCCGACCAGATGGTCCGCGGGACGGTCGTTCTGCCGCACGGCCTGGGCAAGTCCAAGACGGTCGCCGTCATCACCACGGGCGACAAGGTTGAGGCCGCCAAGGCTGCCGGCGCGGAGTTTGCCGGCGGCGAGGAGCTGGTCGAGAAGATCCAGAAGGAAAACTGGACCGCGTTCGACGCCCTGATCGCCACGCCGGACATGATGAAGTCCGTGGGCCGCCTGGGCAAGGTGCTTGGCCCCAAGGGCCTGATGCCCAACCCCAAGACCGGCACCGTGACCACCGACGTGGTGGGCGCGATCAAGGAGATCAAGGCCGGCAAGGTGGAGTTCCGCACGGACAAGACCGCGCTGGTGCATGTCCCGGTGGGCAAGCTCTCGTTCGACTCGCAGAAGCTGGTGGATAACGCGATGACAGTGATCAGCTCGGTGCTGAAGGCGAAGCCTTCGGCGGCCAAGGGCAAGTATGTGAAGGGCGTCACGCTCTCGTCCACCATGGGCCCCGGCATCCAGCTGGATGCGGTCGCTCTGGAGGCCGCGCACAAGTAGTCGCGGCGTTGACAGGATTTCAGCTCCGCGGATGCAGTCCGGAGCGACACAAATTGCGCCAGTCCCTAGCAACCGGTCCCTGGCAAGAAGGTTGGATTTATGGCACTCAGCAGAGAGAAAAAGTCGGAGAAGATTCAGGCGCTCGCGAGCGATCTCGAGCACTCGACCTCCGCGATCATCGGTACGTTTTCGGCGCTCACCGCCTCGAAGGACTTCGAGTTGCGCAAGGCGATCCGCGCCGCCGGCGGCCGGTATCACGTGGTCAAGAACAAGCTGGCCGCGCGTTCGTCCAAGGGCACCAAGGTTGAGGCGGCGCTGCAGGGGCTGAAGGGCGTCTCGTCGGTGGCTTATACCGATGGCGATCCGATTGCGCTGGCCAAGGCGCTGGCTACCTGGGTGAAGGAGAACGCGGAGTTCACCTTCAAGCTGGGCATCGTGGACGGCAAGGTGATCTCGGTGGACGAGATCAAGGCGCTGGCCACCATGCCGGGCAAGGAAGAGCTCTTCGCCAAGCTGCTCTTCCTGATCAACTCACCGGCGCAGCGTCTGGCGACAGTCATCAATGCCACAGGCCGCGATCTTGCGATCGTGGTCAACCAGGGCGTAGAGAAGGGCAAGTTTGCGGGTGCGGCAGCAGCTCCGGCAGCGAAGGCCGAGGCCTCCGCTGAAAAGCCGGCGGAAAAGGTGGAGAAGGCGCACGAAGAGGAGTCCAAGGCAGGCGAGCAGCCCTCGGGCGCGGCGCAGCCGGAGAACTCCACCGCATCGCAGTCCGGCGAGGCCGCCGACGTGCCTCCGGCGGAAGGCGCATAACAGAATTCGCTTCACCCCGTCGGGGGCACGCACGGTTGCTTTGTCTGGGCAGCCTGGGTGCAACGGAAACCCGGCGGGATGAGGCAACCGAGGCAGAAGCCGCTTCGGGCAGGCAATTGGCAAGGGAATCGATTTAGAAGTTCAGGAGAAGAGAGATGGCAGACATTCAGCAGTTGGAAGATCAGATCGTCAGCTTGAGCCTGCTTGAGGCGTCCGAGCTGGTCAAGAAGCTCGAAGCGCGCCTCGGCGTCTCCGCGGCGGCAGCGGCTGTTGCGGCGGCTCCGGCAGCGGGCGGCGGCGCGGCAGCACCTGCGGCCGAAGAGAAGACCGAGTTCACCGTCATCCTCAAGGATGGCGGCGCGAACAAGATCGCGACCATCAAGGCGGTCCGCGAGGTCACCAACCTTGGCCTGAAGGAAGCCAAGGACCTGGTGGACGGCGCGCCCAAGCCCTTGAAGGAGAACATCTCCAAGGAAGATGCGGCAGCCATCGCCAAGAAGTTCGAGGGCGTCGCGGGCGTCGAGATCAAGTAACTCCGTGTAGAGGGGCTACGGATAGCTCCTTGGCTTCATGCCTCGGCGCCTTCCGAAGCTCATCGGGCAACGCAGTTGGCAGGGCGAAACAGTCGGGGCTCAGGGCCCCGACGCTTTCGTTTTTTACCTGGTTCATTTTGTTCCTGCCAAGCACTTGCATTGCCAAATCAAACGCGTTATCCTTGCAAGTGGCGAACCGCCTCTGCTTTGGTCATGCGTAGCGGGCAGATCAGCGCTTCCGAATACTAGACATTTTGGCGTTGCACCCACGGCGACTTTTTCCGGTCCATCCCGCATGCACGGGCTACGGGGCCGGCCATCACGGATCAGGCGGCGGGTCCGGACGATGCAAACAGAACGGTAGCGGCAGCAGAACCTTGAGGCCAGGCGGGCCTCAAAGGGTGGCAGAAATTCACAGGCTTCAGGAAATAGTGCACAAGTCGGTCGATGCGCTTGCGGGAGAGGCTGTCTCTCGTGGCGCGTTTCGTCGTCTCTGTGCACGGCTCGCTTGCGCTTCCACCCAAAGCTCCAGAACCAGCCGCACGGGCACTTTATAGCAGTTTCGAAGGCCCTGCGAAAGCAAAAGTTTTCCACCAGGGCCGCAGCAGGGAAGCAGACGAGATTTCGCGCAGAGCCAGACCGCAGAGAGGGGCGGCGAGGCAGCAACAGCGCACAGGACGAACCGGAGGACTTCAACATCTCCTCCACCTTCATCCATCCGCACGCCAGCAACCGGCCGTGCAGGTGGGTGGACCCCTCCAACGAGAAGCTCAGGAGACCATCAGGCATGTCCAGCGAAACCCGCGCCATCCGCACCCGGCTCGATTTTTCCAAGATCCCAACCTCCATCCAGATCCCCAACCTGATCGAAGTTCAGCGCCGCAGCTATGAGCGCTTTCTGGCCATGGACAAGCTGCCGCAGGAGCGCGAGGACAACGGGCTGCAGTCCGTCTTCACCTCCGTGTTCCCCATAACGGACTTTCGCAACGTCTCCGAACTTGAGTTTGTCGACTACTCCATCGGCAACTGGGAATGCAAGTGCGGCTACCTCAAAGGCCTCAACCACCTGCGCACGGCCTGCACCAACTGTGGCCACATGGTCATCACTGATCCGTTCCACCCGGGCGATGTGCTCTGCGGCTTCTGCGGCACTTACAACAAGAACACCCCGGACTTCTGCACCAAGTGCGGTGACCCCGTCGGCCTGCAGCTGAAGTATGACCAGGCGGAGTGCGAGGAGCGCGGCATGACTTACTCCGCGCCGCTCAAGGTCACCATCCGCCTGAAGATCTACGACAAGGACCCCGAAACCGGCGTCAAGACCCTGCGCGACATGAAGGAGCAGGAAGTATTTTTCGGCGACATCCCGCTGATGAGCGAGAACGGCACCTTCATCGTGAATGGGACGGAGCGCGTCATCGTCTCGCAGCTGCACCGCTCGCCCGGCGTCTTCTTTGAGACGGCGAACAACCGCACCTACTTCCTCGGCAAGATCATTCCGTATCGCGGAAGCTGGGTGGAGTTCGAGTACGACCAGAAGAACACCCTGTACGTCCGCATCGACCGCAAGCGCAAGTTTCTCGGCACCATCTTCCTGCGCGCGCTCGGTCTGCGCACCGACGAGGAGATCCTCAAGACCTTCTACACGGTCGACACCATCTCGGTCGCCAACGGCAAGCTGACATGGAAGCTGGCAGAGGATGGCAAAGCCACCAACCTGCTGGGCACCCGCCCCGCGCACACCATCACGCACCGTGGCGACGAGCTTGCGCCGGCGACGCGCAAGATCTCCGCGCACTCCCTGAAGGCTCTGCGCCAGCACAAGATCGAGTCGGTTGAGGTGGAGCAGTCGGAGTTCGACGGCGCCATGTTTGCCGCCGATGTCGTTGACCTGACCACCGGCGAACTTCTGTATGAGGCCAACCAGGAGCTGACCGCCGACAAGCTGCACAAGATTCTCGAGTCCGGCGTCACCAGCTTCGAGGTCTTCTTCCCCGAGCGCGACGACGTGGGCAACATCATCACCAACACCCTCCGCCGCGACTCCGTGCGCAAGCCGGAAGAGGCGCTGATCGAGATCTACCGCAAGCTGCGTCCCGGCGATCCGCCGACGCTCGACACCGCCACGGCGCTCTTCGAGGGCATGTTCTTCGATCCGCGGAAGTATGACTTCTCGCGCGTGGGCCGCCTGAAGTTCAACATCAAGCTGTATGAGGATGCCGAGGCCACCGGTCTGGACAAGCGCACCCTCACACCTGAGGACTTCTACGGGACCATCCGTTATCTGCTGAAGCTGCGCAAGAACATCGGCGTGGTGGACGACATCGACCACCTCGGCAACCGCCGGGTCCGCGCCGTGGGCGAGCTGATGGAGAACCAGTTCCGCATCGGCCTGGTCCGCATGGAGCGCGCCATCAAGGAAAAGATGTCGGTTTACCAGGAGATGTCGACGGCGATGCCGCACGACCTCATTAACGCCAAGCCTGTGATGGCCGCCATCCGTGAGTTCTTCGGCTCCTCGCAGCTTTCGCAGTTCATGGACCAGACCAACCCGCTGTCGGAGATCACGCACAAGCGGCGTCTCTCCGCGCTTGGGCCGGGCGGGTTGTCGCGCGAGCGCGCGGGCTTTGAGGTGCGCGACGTTCACCCCACGCACTATGGCCGCATCTGCCCGATCGAGACGCCGGAAGGCCCGAACATCGGCCTCATCTCTTCGCTTTCGTGCTTCGCGCGCATCAACGAGTATGGGTTCATTGAGTCGCCCTACCGCCGCGTCAAGGACGGCAAGGTGCTCGATTATGTCGCCATCACCAACGCCGGCGAGTCCGGTCTGCGCCAGGGCGACACGCTCGAGTCGAACGAGGCCCGCAAGCTGAACGACTCGCTGCGCAAGGACAAGAAGCGCGGCATCGAGGTTGAGCCGTTCAGCTTCTACCTCTCCGCGTGGGAGGAGGACCGCCACACCATCGCGCAGGCCAACATCGAGCTCGACCCGAAGGGCGCCATCGTGCAGGACATCGTCGATGCCCGGCGTCAGGGCAACTTCGTGCTGGTCAACAAGGCCGAGGTCGACTACGTCGACGTCTCGCCCAAGCAGCTGGTTTCCGTCGCCGCATCGCTGGTGCCGTTCCTGGAGCATGACGACGCGAACCGCGCGCTGATGGGCGCGAACATGCAGCGCCAGTCCGTGCCGCTGCTTGTGTCGGAAGCGCCGTTCGTCGGCACCGGCATGGAAGGCGTCACCGCGCGCGACTCGGGCGCCGTCATCCTGGCCAAGCGCAACGGCATCGTGGACTCGGTCGACTCCGAGCGCATCATCGTCCGCGTCGAAGGCGAGCACCACCCCACGCAGCTCTCGCGCGAGGTCGGCTCGGACATCTACCAGCTCACGAAGTTCAAGCGCTCCAACCAGAACACCTGCATCAACCAGAAGCCGGTGGTTCGCCACGGTGACCGCGTGGTCAAGGGCCAGGTCATCGCCGACGGTCCGTGCACGGAACAGGGCGAGCTTGGGCTCGGGCGCAACGTGCTGGTCGCCTTCATGCCGTGGCGTGGGTACAACTTCGAGGATGCCATCCTGATCTCGGAGAAGCTGGTCAAGGACGACTACTACACCTCCATCCATATCGAGGAGTTCGAGATCGAGGCCCGCGACACCAAGCTCGGCCCGGAAGAGATCACCCGTGATATCCCCAACGTCTCCGAGCACGCTCTGCGCGACCTCGACGAGAGCGGCATCATCCGCATCGGCGCCAAGGTCGGCCACAACGACATCCTCGTCGGCAAGGTCACTCCGAAGGGCGAGACTCAACTGACGCCCGAAGAGAAGCTGCTGCGCGCCATCTTCGGTGAGAAGGCCGGCGACGTGCGCGATGCGTCGCTTACCTGCCCTCCGGGCATCGAGGGCACAGTGGTTGACGTTCGCATCTTCTCCCGCAAGGGACAGGAGAAGGACGAGCGCGCCAAGCAGATCGAGCTGGAAATGGTCGAGAAGCTGGAGCGCAACCTTGCCGACGAAATCCGCATTCTCACCGACGAGCGGCTGAAGCGCCTCGAGGGCATTCTGGGCGCGAAGGAGGTCCTCGCCGACCTGCACGACGAGCGCACCAACAAGAAGTTGCTCTCCAAGGGCGACGTGCTGACGCGCGACACCATCGAGCTCATCAGCACCCGCAACCTCAAGCGCATTCGCTACGCCGACAAGGACCCCCGCGTCAACGAGCAGCTCGATGAGATCGAGGAGATGACCTCGCGGCAGATCGACGTGCTGCGCAAGATCACCAACGAGAAGATCGCCAAGATGCAGAAGGGCGACGAACTCGCGCCGGGTGTCATCAAGATGGTGAAGGTCTACATTGCGATGAAGCGCAAGCTGTCGGTCGGCGACAAGATGGCCGGCCGCCATGGCAACAAGGGCGTCATCGCGCGCATCCTGCCTGAAGAGGACATGCCTTACCTGCCCGACGGCACGCCGGTCGAGATCGTTCTCAACCCGCTCGGCGTTCCTTCGCGTATGAACGTCGGACAGATTCTCGAGACGCATCTGGGCTGGGCCGCACACGAACTGGGCCGCAAGCTCGCTGTCGAAGCGGAGAAGATGACGAAGGCAAGCGAGGTCCGCGAACTCTTCAAGGCGCGCTTCGCAGGCACGGCCGCTCTCAACCAGCTTCTGGCCCTCGATGACGAGCAGACGTTGCGCGTCGCCGCCGGCATGAAGCGCGGCATCTGGTTCGGCACGGCGGTCTTCGACGGCGCGCGCGAGAACGAGATCAAGGCGCTGCTTCGCGCGGCGGGCCTGCCGGACTCCGGCAAGAGCCTGATGTTCGACGGCATGACGGGCGACGAGTTCGAGCAGCCCGCCACGGTCGGCTACATCTACATGCTCAAGCTCTCGCACCTGGTCGACGACAAGATCCACGCGCGTTCGATCGGGCCGTACTCGCTGATCACCCAGCAGCCGCTGGGCGGCAAGGCGCAGTTCGGCGGACAGCGCTTTGGCGAGATGGAGGTCTGGGCGCTCGAAGCCTACGGCGCGGCCTACATCCTGCAGGAACTGCTCACCGCCAAGTCCGACGATGTCTTCGGCCGCACCAAGATTTACGAGGCCATCGTGAAGGGCGAGGCGGCGATCGAGCCGGGCGTGCCGGAGTCGTTCAACGTGTTGATCCGCGAGCTGCAGTCGCTCTGCCTGGACGTCGAGCTGATCAAGCTCGCCGAACAGAAAAAAGTGCCGCTGCCAAGTATCGCGGCCGATTAGCCGGATAGGCGCGGACTTTTAGTCCGGGCATTCCGCAGCAAGATAGGTCCGGGCTTTAGCCCGGACGTCTAGAGGCAGAAAAGATTGAGGGGCTTTAGCCCCGGCAAGAAAAGAAGCAAACCGATTCGTAACCCGCAGCGACAAGCTGCATTGGAGACGCCCACTATGTTCCGCTCCAGCCCATTCGAACTCCTCGGCCCGATCGTTGACTTCGACGCCATCAAGATCCAGCTCGCCAGCCCGGAGAAGATCCGCTCCTGGTCGCACGGCGAGGTCACCAAGCCCGAGACCATCAACTACCGCACGTTCAAGCCGGAGCGCGATGGCCTGTTCTGCGCCCGCATCTTTGGTCCCATCACAGACTGGGAGTGCCTCTGCGGCAAGTACAAGCGCATGAAGCACCGCGGCGTAATCTGCGACAAGTGCGGCGTCGAAGTCACGCTCTCGAAGGTCCGCCGTGAGCGTCTCGGCCACATCGAGCTCGCCTCGCCCTGCTCGCATGTCTGGTTCTTCAAGGGCCTGCCCTCGCGCATCGGCCACCTGCTGGACATTTCGCTGCGCGAGCTTGAGGCCGTTCTCTACTTCGAGTCCTACGTCGTGGTGGATGCCGGCGACGCTCCCGTGAAGGAGCGCGAGGTCATCAAGGATGAGACCCGCTTCCGCGAGCTCGACCAGCAATATCGCCCCTCGGGTTTCAAGGCCATGATGGGCGCCGAGGCCATCAAGGAGCTGCTCAAGCGTGTCGATGTCGCCGAGCTCGCTACCGAGCTGCGCGACCGCATGAAGACCGAGACGTCGCTGCAGAAGAAGCTCAAGTATTCCAAGCGCCTGAAGATTGTCGAGGCCTTCCGCAAGTCCGACAACAAGCCGCAGTGGATGATCCTCGACGTGATCCCGGTGATCCCGCCCGAGCTGCGCCCGCTGGTGCCGCTGGATGGCGGCCGCTTCGCCACGTCCGATCTCAACGACCTCTATCGCCGCGTCATCAACCGCAACAACCGGTTGAAGAAGCTGATGGACCTGCACGCGCCCGAGGTCATCGTCCGCAATGAGAAGCGCATGCTGCAGGAGGCCGTCGACGCGCTGTTCGACAATGGCCGCCGTGGCCGTGTGCTGCGTGGCGCGAACAACCGTCCGCTGAAGTCGCTCTCCGACACCCTCAAGGGCAAGCAGGGCCGCTTCCGCCAGAACCTGCTCGGCAAGCGCGTGGACTATTCCGGCCGCTCCGTCATCGTCGTTGGCCCGGAACTGGCGCTGCACCAGTGCGGCCTGCCCAAGAAGATGGCGCTCGAGCTCTTCAAGCCCTTCATCTATCACCGCCTGGAGCAGACCGGCCACTGCACCACCATCAAGCAGGCCAAAGAGATGGTGGAGATGCAGGAGCCCATTGTGTGGGACATCCTGGAAGAGGTCATCAAAGACCACCCGATCCTGCTGAACCGCGCTCCGACGCTGCACCGCCTCGGCATCCAGGCCTTTGAGCCTGTGCTCGTCGAAGGCAAGGCCATCAAGATCCACCCGCTGGTCTGCACCGCCTTCAACGCGGACTTCGACGGCGACCAGATGGCCGTGCACATCCCGCTCTCTCCTGAGGCGCAGATCGAGGCGTCCGTGCTGATGCTCGCCTCGCACAACATCCTCTCGCCGGCGTCCGGGCAGCCCATCACGGTGCCCACGCAGGACATGGTGCTCGGCATCTACTATCTCACCAAATCCAAGGTGAACGCGCGCGGCGAGGGCCGCACCTTCGCCAACATCGAAGAGGTCTACATGGCGCTGGAGGCGAAGCAGGTGGAGACGCTGACGCCGATCCGCCTGCGCTACACCGGCCCCGTGCTGGATATGACCACTGCCTACGACGACCAGGACCTGACGCACACCGAGCCGGTCCACTTCAACAAGCAGTTCATCTCCACCACGGTCGGCCGCGCCATCTTCAACGATGCGTTGCCCGAGGGCATGCCCTACGTCAATGGTCTCCTTAAGAAGAAGGGCATCGGTCAGCTGGTCAACTACTGCTACCTGAACCTCGGCCTTGAGATTACGGTCAAGACGCTCGACCGCATCAAGGACCTCGGCTTCCGCTATGCCACCAAGTCCGGCCTCTCGGTCGGCCTGGACGACATGGTGATCCCGGAGACCAAGTACACCGTTGTGGGCGACGCTGAAAAGCAGGTGCTCGCGCTCCAGCAGCAGTACCTGGACGGCGCCATCACCAACGGCGAGCGTTCCAACAAGGTCATCCAGATGTGGTCGGGAGTCACCGAGCGCGTCGCCGACGAAATGTTCTCGAACATGAAGAAGGCCGACAAGGAAGGCGCCATGAACCCGATCTACATCATGGCGGACTCCGGCGCCCGCGGTTCCAAGCAGCAGATCCGCCAGCTCTCCGGCATGCGCGGCCTGATGGCCAAGCCTTCCGGCGAAATCATCGAGACCCCCATCACGGCGAACTTCCGTGAAGGCCTCACCGTGCTGCAGTACTTCATCTCCACGCACGGCGCGCGCAAGGGCCTCGCCGACACCGCACTCAAGACTGCCGATTCCGGCTACCTCACCCGCCGCCTCGTCGACGTGGCGCAGGACGTCATCATCTCCGGTCACGACTGCGGCACCGTCGAAGGCATCTACGTCACCCCGATTATCGAGGCCGGCGAGACCATCGAGCCGCTGCGCGACCGCATCATCGGCCGCGTCTCGCTCGAGAAGCTCAAGGACTACGAGGGCAAGACCATCGTCGACGTGAACCAGGAGATCGACGAAGACCTCGCCTCCGCGGTCCAGGCTGCCGGCATTGAGAAAGTGAAGATCCGCTCCGTGCTCACCTGCGAGTCCAAGCGCGGCGTCTGCATCCTCTGCTACGGGCGCAACCTCGGCTCCGGCAAGATGGTGGAGATGGGCGAGGCCGTCGGCGTCATCGCGGCGCAGTCCATCGGCGAGCCCGGCACCCAGCTCACCATGCGTACCTTCCACATCGGCGGCACCGCGTCGCGCGTCTCGGACGCCTCGCACCTCGAGGCCAAGAACGCCGGCACTGTGCGCTTCATCAACCTCGTCACCGTCCGCTCCAAGGACGGCAGCCTGGTCGCGATGAACCGCAACGGCTCCATCGCAATCATCGACGACAAGGGCCGCGAGCGCGAGCGCTACGCCATCGTCTACGGTGCCAAGCTGAGGGTTGAGGACGGCGCGCGCGTCGAACTCGGCGCGACGCTCGGCGAGTGGGACCCCTACACCTTCTCGCTGCTCACGGAGATCGCCGGCACCGTCCAGTTCAAGGACCTGCAGGAGGGCGTCACGCTCAACGAGGAAGTCGACGAAGTTACCGGCCTCTCGCGTCTCGTGGTCGGCGACTCGCCCGACGAGAAGCGCCAGCCCGCCATCCTCATCAAGGCGGCCAACGGGAACAAGCGCTACCTCATGCCCTCGCGGGCCCACCTCATGGTCGCCGACGGCGATGAGGTCTTCCCCGGCGATATCCTCGCCAAGATCCCGCGCGAGACCACCCGCACCAAGGACATCACCGGCGGTCTGCCGCGCGTGGTCGAGCTCTTCGAGGCCCGCAAGCCCCGCGACCCGGCAATCATCAGCAAGATCGACGGTGTAGTCCGTTTCGGCGAAATCTCCAAGGGGCAGCGCAAGGTCTACGTCACCGCGGACAACGGCCAGGAAGAGGAATACACCGTGCCGCGCGGCGTCTACATCAACGTGCAGGAAGGCGAGCGGCTGCGCGCCGGCGATGCTCTGATCGACGGTCCGCGCAACCCGCACGACATTCTGGAAGTCCTCGGCGAGCGCGCGCTGCAGCAGTACCTCGTCAACGAAATCCAGGAGGTCTACCGTCTGCAGGGCGTCGCCATCTCGGACAAGCACATCGAGACGATCGTTCGCCAGATGCTGCGCTGGGTCAAGATCGAGGACGTGGGCGACTCCAGCTTCCTGCTGGAAGAGCAGACCGACCGCTTCCGTTTCAACGCGGAGAACGAGCGCGTGCTGATGAACGGCGGACGTCCCGCCATCGGACGTTCGCTGCTCTTGGGAATTACAAAAGCCTCGCTCTCTACCGACTCGTTCATCTCGGCGGCGAGCTTCCAGGAGACCACCCGCGTGCTTACCGAAGCCTCGATCTCGGGCAAGGTGGATACGCTGCGCGGCCTCAAGGAGAACGTCATCGTCGGGCGCCTCATCCCTGCCGGCACCGGCATGGAGCACTACCGCAACGTCGCGCTCTCACCGGAGCTCGAAGCCGCGGCTGCCCAGGTGCAGCAGGAGGTCGCATCCGCCATCGAAGCCGAAGAGCGCGAACTTGAACTCATGCGCATGGAAGGCGAACAGGAAGAACTGGCGGCAGAGTAAACGGCTTCAACCCATCGGGTGCCCCACGTCTCGTTTCTGAGACGTGGGGTATCTTGCTTTAGGGCACAGCCAGAATGAAAATTCAAACTCTCTATAAACCCAATCGCTTGGGTTTATGTTATTCTTTTTTCCGTGCCGACCCTGCTGAGAATTGACGGGTTTCGCGTCATGATTTACACCAGCGACCATCGCCCCGCTCACGTGCATATACGTGGCGCTGGTAAGGAAGCGCTCTTCTATCTGAACTGCCCTGATGGGCCACCCGATCTTCGCGGCAACTTTCGCTTCAAGAAGAGGGAACTGACGCGCATGCAGACGAAGCTCGTACCGCACGTCGCTGCGCTCTGCGCGGCATGGAAGGAGATCCATGGGAATTACGAGTAAGGAATTCAAGGAAGCGGGCGAGCGCATGGATGCACTACGCGCCAGCACCCCTTTTGCAACTGCGGCCCATTACGACCGCAAAACAAGAAATGTAATTATCAAACTCTCCAACGGTCTCGGCATCTTCTTCTCGCCCGAAGATGCTCAGGGCCTGGAAGGCGCGACTGCCGCGCAACTCAGCGACGTGGAACTCACTCCATCAGGATTGGGCCTGCACTTCGAAAAACTCGACGCCGATCTTTGGATACCATCGCTTCTTGAGGGCATCTTCGGATCTCGTAAATGGATGGCTGCTCGCCTCGGCGCTCGCGGAGGCAAATCGCGCAGCGCACCCAAACGCGCTGCCGCCCGTGCCAATGGCTCTCTTGGTGGGCGGCCGCGCAAACTCACCGCCCGCTAACATTCCTCAGGCCGCCTTCTTGTGCACCGTCTGGCCGCGCTTGCGCGCGGCGCTCTTGGCTTGCTTCGACAGCGCCGCATGAGACACGGTGTTCTTCGGCTCTTTCTTCATCGCGGCCAGCCGGGCGCGTCCTCGCTTGGTCATGCCCTCTTCGCCCGTCACCGGATGCTCCCGACCGCGCTTTGAATCCTGCGCCGCCTTGTGCCGCGTCTCCGCGCTGGTCGTCTTCGGATTCGGCTCGCCCAGCGGAATCCCTGCCCGCCGCGCCTTGCTCAGTCCGATCGCAATCGCCTGCTTCGTGGATCGCGCGCCATGCTTGCCCTCGCGCACGTGTTCAATCTCCTCACGCACAAACTCTCCGGCCGCCGTCGAGGGCGACTTGCCCTCGCGGAGGTCCTCTCTCGCCGCTTCCATCGTCTCTTTGTCCGGCATTGTTGCACCCCTCCTTGTCATCCATATAGGATGCCCGTGCAGTGAGCGCGCCGTTGCTTGAAATGTCGCCCGCCACACACGAATTCCGCTCCTTCCGCACGACCAAACCCACATCGCCCCCCAGGCAAACCTCGCATTTTCTCTGTGCATCTCTTTTTGTGCGCCCGGCCGGCTGCAGCACGACCCTTGTTCGTCACGAACGAGCGACGTTCGCTGTCGCAGGATCACATCTTGGAGCGCCATCATGAAGAACTTACTTGTTCTTGCGTCGCTTGCTGTTGCGCTTGCGATTCCTTCCAGCGTTTCCGCCCAGGCCACCACCAGCGCGCAACACCCGTACGCCAATAATCATGTTGAGCTGGGCGCCTATGGCGACCTCTTCCGCGTGTCGCCGGCCAACACCTCTGCCGTGAACTATCTCGGCATCGGCGCCCGCGTTGGCATCAACGTTCATCCCAATGTCCAGCTCGAAGCGGAGATGAACTACGACTTTGAGCGCAACTACACCAACACCTTCACCACGCGTACCGGGACCACCACGACGAGCACCACTGTCACCAGCAGCCTACGTCCGCTCACCGGCCTCTTCGGACCAAAGTTCCAGGTCGGCACTTCCGGCCCGATTCGCGCCTTCCTGACAGCGAAGGGCGGATTTATCCGATTCACCTATAGCAACAACGCGCCATCGGGCTCGACCTTCAGCAGCTCGTTCAACGAGTTCGGAAACGATTCGACGCACTTCGCCGCATACCCTGGCGGCGGCATTGAGTTCTTCGCCGGTCCGCTCGGCATTCGCGTGGAAGCTGGCGATGAAATCTGGGTGAACAACGGCGCGCACAATAACCTGCGCGTCACCTTCGGCCCCACGCTCAGGTTCTAGCGCGACGCCGCATCACGCCGAGTTCGGCGGACACGACCACGTCTCGCACAATCTTGGCTCATTCACGCGCACATTCCCCACACGCGGATCGACCGCATGCCGCTCCATCTTCTCCGCATCAAACGGCCGCAACAGAGGCAATAGACTCGTGGGCGGTTGACCTTCATCATCTCTCGCCAGCCAGCGGTCGTACTCGCCCGGCTTCAGAATTACCGGCATGCGATTGTGTACCGGCTCCATCAGCTCATTCGCGTCCGTCGTGATTACTGCATAGCTCTGCAGCCACGCACCGTCCGGCCCCTTCCACGCGTCCCACAGCCCGGCCAGCGCGAAAGGTTCCCCGTCCCGCATCCCGAACGCGAACGGCTGCTTGGTCTTCGCATCCACCCGCTTCCATTCATAGAAGCCGTCCATCGGCACCAGGCATCGACGTCGTTCGAAGGGCCTCCGCCACATCGCGTTCGTGGCCACAGTCTCCGCCTTCGCGTTGATCGTGCTGAAGCCCTTGAACTCCGCCGCGCTCTTCGCGAAGTAAGGAACCATGCCCCAGTGCATCAGCACCAGCTCGCGCTCGCCCGTCTCCTTCTCCGCGCGAATCACCGGCTGGAATGTGGATGGCGCGACGTTATAGTCCGGCGGAAGCACAAAGTCTTCCGGCAACCTGCCCAGATGGAATGCCTCCGCAATCCGCTGCTTGTCCGACCGCCGGTAATATCGCCCGCACACACACCCGATTCTAGTTGCCTTAGTCGATACTCGCTCCATCTTCGCTCGTTGCGCACTGGTGGCCGCCGATACCATGGCTCTCCCGGCAGATGCCGGAATCCCCACCGCACGAGCGCGCAAATGAAATTCCTTACCTTCGCCCTCTGCTTTTGTTTCGCATCTGCAGGTCTGGATGCGCAGACCACCGTCTGGCAACCGTCGCCCGGCCATACCCAGATTCCCATCTGGCCCCGCACGCCGCCGGACCTTCAGAAAGTTGACGGCCCGGAGCGGGCGGAGACCTCGACCAACCCGAAGGACTTCATCGCCGGCAAGCCGGCCACCGGCATTCGCAACGTGACGCGCCCCACCATGACCGTCTACTCGCCGAAGGGAAAGAACACCGGAGTCGCCGTCGTGGTCTTTCCCGGCGGCGGTTACGAGGAACTCGCGATCGATCTAGAAGGCACGGAGGTATGTGACTGGCTGGTGCCGAAGGGTATCACCTGCATCCTGCTCAAGTATCGCGTGCCCGCTCCGCACAAGACGCGATACTGGGGCGCATACCCGGAATCGCCGATCGCGCTGGAAGACGCGCAGCGCACTCTCGGCCTCGTCCGCCTGCATGCTGCCGAGTGGCACATCGATCCGCACAAGATCGGCGTCCTTGGCTTCTCCGCCGGCGGCCATCTCGTCGTAGCCACCAGCGTGCATACCCAGCGCATTTACGCACCCGTCGATGCCGCGGACAAGCTCAGCTGCCGGCCGGACTTCGCCGTCGCCATCTACCCTGGCCATCTCTACTTCGGCGGCAGACGCCAGCTAACCGACCCGAAACTCAACCCCGACATCGCCACGCACCTCACCAAAACCGCGCCGCCCACCTTCATCCTCCAGAACGAAGACGATGACGTCGACGGCGTCAATCAGTCGTTGGTCTACTACATTGCGCTCAAGAACATGGGCGTCCCCGCGGAACTGCACATTTATGCGCAGGGCGGCCACGCCTTCGGACTGCGCCCCACCAAACTACCCGCGACCCACTGGCCCGCGCTGGTCGAAACCTGGCTCGGAACCATCGACATGGTTCCGCGTTAGGGCAAAATGCTGTAAGGAGTTTAGGGCTGCTGTCCCGGCTGCATCCAGCCATGCAGCGCCATCCAGTTAATCAGCAGCTCCGGAGTTACCTTCAGCTCCTCCTGGCCTGGCCGCGCGTCTTGGCCCATATGCGTGCCATGCTGCCCGATCTCAAAGATGTGCAGCTCGGCCGGCACGCCCGCTCGTTTCAGCGCAATGTAAAACTCCGCTGAGTTCAGCGAACTTACCGTCTGGTCCGCCGTGGTCGAGTAGATGAAGCACGGACTTGTATCCGCCGTCACATGCTTCACAGGATCGATCGAATCAATCACCGTCTGCGTCGGATGCTGCCCCAGGATCGACGCCATCGGCGTCTTGCCTTCGAGTGAATTGATGTCCAGCGACAGCCCGCCATACGAGATGATCGCGAAATCCGGCCGGTCCGACTGCTGATCTGTTGCATCCTTTGCCGCCGGATTGGCCGCGTGATGCACGGTCGCCATGTAGCCTGCCAGGTGCCCGCCAGCCGAGAAGCCCCAGATGCCGACCTTCTTCGGATCGACGCCGAGCTCCGCCGCGTGCGCCCGCACGTAACGAATCGCGCGCGAGGCATCCAGCATCTGCGTGGGGTATACGTACGCCGGGGATAGCCGGTACTCCAGCACGAACGCGGCAACGCCATGCGCCGCCAGCCAGCGCGCCTCGTACGCGCCCTCCTGCTCCATCACCAGATGCGTGTATCCGCCGCCCGGCATCACGATGACCGCTGCGTGAGGCCCGGCGCCGAACGACGCCGCGGCCGGATAGGTGAAGAGCTTCGGTACATCGCCCTCGCTCGTGCCATGCGCCAGCGGCGCGCCATCCGGCCATAGGACAATCTGCTGCGCAAACCCTTTCGGCGGCGCGGTTGTCGTCGCCGCAGCAGGAGCACTCGGAATTGCACCTGCCTGCGCCGCCGGTGCAGCATTCTGTGCCGCACCCGGCAGTGCGACCAGGAGAAAGGGGAGCAGGGAAGTGAGCGATGCGGCAATAGGGACACGTTTCATGGCGAACAAAGCATACCCTACCGAAACGCTGACTTGCTGACTCGCTCGCACCTTAAACGAAAACGCCAGAAACCTCGCGGCCTCTGGCGCTTCATCCTTGACGTAGCCTCACAGCGTAGCTGTCCTTCGTGCCCTGCGGCGCTGCCTTCGGTCCGGCTTGCGCCTCGCCTCCAGCCCTGCCTCGAACCGGCTTTGCAGCCAGCCCTCCTGGACCCGATTCTCCAGCTCTCCTCGCCGGCCGGCCCTGCGGCGCTGCCAACGGTTCCGCTTGCGCTTCCCCTTTGGCCCTGCCTCAGATCAGCCTTGCGGCCGACCCTTGGAACCTGCCTGCGAATCTCGCTGCCTGCTCCTGCCCTCCGGCGCTGCCGCTGGCTTGGCTTGCGCCCTGCCTTCGGCCCTGCCTCGAACTGGTCTCCGGCTCGCGCCTTCTCCAGCACATCAGGCCTGAACCTGCAACTTCTCACCGCCTGTCGATTCTCCGGCTGCCGTCGTGCCTTGGTTCGGGCTTGCGCCCTTCGGAGCTAATCTTTCGATTCGCCCTTTTTCCTTGGCCCTTCGGTTTCGCCCTCAGTTGAGTCCTCTCGGACGCTCCCGCGAGCTTCGCTCTCCGGTTGAGGTCTGCTCCAGCTTGCGCCTTTGCGTCCGCTCAACCTTCCTGCCGCCTTCCGGTTCCGGCGCTCGACGCGGGGATTGCGCCCTTCGTCTCCTGCCATTCCTTCCGGCCAGCCTTCTGGCCTGCCTCTCTCCGGTGCTTTGGCTCTCGCCTCTGCGCCTTCGTTCTGAAGCGGCCCTCTGGCATGCCTTTGGCCCTCCGTCGCCGCCTGCTTGCGCCTGCTGCTCCGACTGGCCCTCGTGCTGGTTGTTACCCCAGCCCTCCGGCAATCGGCCTTTGGCTTGTGCCTCCGCAGATTGCTCCGGCCTTGCGGCCTTCACCTCTTGCGGCTGCCAACTCCCAACGGCCTGTGGACCACCGGGCTCTCAATCCTGTCCGGGCTTGCGCCCATAAAGAATCCACCCTCTCGCCTGCTCCCGCCTGCGTTCGGCTTGCGCCTCGCGCCGCTCTGGAACCGGCCTCTCGGTCCTGCCTCGGCGTCCCCGTTATCGTTGAAGCTTGAGCTTGCGCCCTCACTTCAACTTGCCGGGTCTCCCGTTCCCGGATGGTGCCCTTGCGGGCTTCCATCCTTCCGGTGCCTTCCAAACCGGTCTTGAAAACTTCGGCTTGCGCCTCCGCTTTCTCGCCCGATCCTTCCGGACTTGCCTTCCGGTTCCGAACCTCCTGTGCCTGGCTCGCGCCCTGCACTCTCCGTCCGTCCGTCCAGCTTGCCTTCGCGTCTGCCTTCAGGCTTGCGCCCTCCGGTTTCCGCTCCGGCTCCGCCGCGGGCTCGATCGGCTAATTGAACTCTCGGCTTGCGCCTGCTGTTCCTGCCTACCGGGCCCTTTCGAATCCAACCGACGATCTACTGCGTGGTCATCGATTGCTGAGAACATTAGGCGCGGCCAATCTGTGTACGCAAGTGCAAATAGAGATTTTTCTGTGGATAAATTTGAAAGCCGCGCAGATGCACAGAAAGTGGTGCGAGCAAGAGATATGGACGGACACTTGTGAGCGGGAGTTGCTGTTATGATCGGGCCGTGGCTGAGCGATATGCAGATCTACTAACTACGTTGGGGTTTGAACGGGATCCGTTTGCAAGCACTAATGCCGATGAAGAGGACTTGCTAAAGGACTACTTCATCGAGCCGCCGTTCTTTAAAGCGGTCTACGGAGATATCAATAGGCCAAAAAGCTCGATTGTGTTCGCCCCGAGGGGCGGCGGAAAGACAGCTTTAAAGCGACGAATTGAGATAAATAGCGGCTTGGACTCATTCCTCTGCGTGACTTATAACCAATTTCCGACCGCTGGTCTGAAATTGTCTGAGGTCGATCAGCACTATCACTTGGTCAACGTGACACGTATTCTGCTCGTTGGAGCGTTGGGAGCGCTCACGACTGCCGGGCTCGACAAACTATCCACGGAACAGCGTCATTATCTCTACCTGTTGGTAAGAGCCCACCTATCGAGCCTCGACAAGTCGGCCTTGCAGGATGCAATTTCCTCCGTCAAGAACCCGTCGCAGAAGGCCAAGGATGCATGGAACAGTGTGCTTGGTCCCGTGAGCGTCGTGCTGAACGCGTTGCTAGTCCACATTGGCTTTAAGCCTGTCGAGCTGAACAAATTCGAGACGGCCCTCGCCGAGATTGGCGATATAAAATCGCAGATTGTATTTATTGCGAACTTGCTACCGAACCTGGGATATCAATCGACATACGTTCTTGTCGACAAGGTCGACGAAAACACCCTGACGAGCGAGAAGGCAAGCTCATCGTTCACGTTCATCCGCCCCATTCTCAATGATCTACCACTTCTAGAGCTGGAGCGGCTGGCCTTCAAGTTTTTTCTGTGGGACAGGCTGGAGGATGAAGCCCGCAGCATCGCGCGTCCTGACCGGGTGAAGACATACGTCCTGAAGTGGTCGACTGATCAACTCAAGATGATGTTGTCTCGCCGCCTTGGGGCTTTCAGTCGTAACGCGGTGGACAGTCTGACCGCCATATCGAACATAAGCTCGAAGGTCGATCTCGATGAGTTGGTGGTCATCCTGAGCGGCGGGTCGCCGCGAAACATCATCCGCATCTGTAAAGCCATCTTCGATCAGCAGAGCGAGATCGATCCGGCGGCGACCAGGCTCTCAGAGCAGGCGATCCTAAGAGGAATTGAACTTATTGCTGACGAACTCGCAGCCGAATCTGTTCCGCCATCAGTTCTCAAGGACCTCAAGAAGCTAAAACGAACTGACTTCACAATGAGGCTGGTCTACGCAGATATTTTCCGAATCTCGCAGAACGCAGCAGCGCAGAAAGTACAGGTTTGGCAAGACACCGGGGCTGTGGCGAAAGTTGGCGAGAGGCAAGAAAAGAAGGGTAACAGGCCGAGCTACGTTTACGCAGTTGCGAGCCCAATCGTCCTGAAGAACATTTTTTCGGACATGAGTGTGTTTGAGTTCTGGGACAAGAAGATAAGGCTCTGCACCTGCGGCCAGCTGGTCATGCGTGACTGGGATATGTCTGGCGAGCACACTTGCCACGCGTGCGAACAGCCGCTGCCCGCCTCTATCCCCTCGTAGCGACACCCCATGCGCCTTTTCTCGGCGTTCCAGTCCCGCCACACGTTGCCCAGGCGTTGATGCATCCGACGCACCGTGCATCGGACTATGGACGGGCGCATCTAGAAGCCGTTGGGCGTTCTTTTTCCTATGCCTGGATCGATCGAAGAGCTGAAGCCGCACTGCACGAACTGGGCCGGCAACCTTACGTATCACGCCGGCCAACTCGACTCGCCGCGCACGGTAGACGAGCTGCGCGAGATCGTCCGCGGCAGCAGGAAGGTCCGCGCGCTCGGCTCGCGGCACTCCTTCAACACCGTCGCGGACAGCGATGTGCGCCAGGTCTCACTCGCGCACTTCGATTCCATCGACATCGACCCCGCCGCGCGCACCGTTTCAGTCGGCGCGGGCGTGCGCTACGGTACGTTTGCGCCGCTGCTGGATGCGAAGGGATTCGCCGTGCACAATCTCGCCTCGCTGCCGCATATCACCGTAGTCGGCGCGGTCGCAACGGCGACGCATGGTTCCGGTGTGCACAACGGCAATCTGGGGACCGCTGTCTCCGCGCTGGAAATGGTCACCGCCGACGGCAGCGTCGTGCATCTCTCGCGCAAGGAGCATGGCGATCAGTTTCTGGGCGCAGCCGTCGCCCTCGGCTCCCTCGGCGTGGTCACCCGCGTGACGCTGGATATCGTTCCGCGCTTCGAGATGACGCAGGTCGTTTATCGCGGCCTCTCGTTCGATCAGCTCGAACACAACCTGGAGGCGATCTTCTCCGCCGGCTACAGCGTCAGCCTTTTCACCGACTGGCAGAACAACCGAATCGCACAAGTCTGGATCAAGGACCGCACCACCACCTCCGGCCAGAAGGCGACCATCCTGCCGGACTTCTACGGCGCCAAGCCCGCTACGCAGAACATGCACCCGATCGAGGCCAACTCCGCCGAAAACTGCACAGAGCAGCTCGGCATCCCCGGCCCCTGGTATGAACGTCTGCCGCACTTCCGCATGAACTTCACGCCCTCCAACGGCGCGGAGTTGCAGACGGAATATCTGGTCCCGCGCGACCGTGGCTACGAGGCCATCCGCGCGGTACAAACGCTGAGCGACCGCATTGCCCCGCTGCTGTTCATCACCGAACTCCGGACCATCGCCGCCGATCAGCTCTGGCTCAGCACGGCGTGCCGTCAAGACTCGCTCGCCATCCACTTCACCTGGAAGCCGATGACACCCGACGTGATGGCTCTGCTCCCGCACATCGAAGCAAAACTCGCTCCGTTCGGCGCCCGACCGCACTGGGGCAAACTCTTCACCATCCCGCCCGCACAACTCGCAGCCCTCTACCCGCGCCTCGCAGACTTTCGCGCCCTGGCGCGCCACTACGATCCCGAGGGCAAGTTCCGCAATCACTTTGTGGAGCACAATCTCTTTACACTAGCGCCTATGGGAGCGCTATAACGCCGTGGAGAGTATTTTCAAAGCCCGCGAAGACCCATCGCTTCAGGATGAATTGCTGTGCATGCTTCAGTGCGTTGAGAACTACCAATGGCAGAATTCGGCTGCTAAGTTTAGGGCACCATCAACCAGTCGGCGCGAAAACAAAGAGCTTGCGATACATCTGCTTCGAGAGCTTCTCGCAGGAATCGAGACGACATCTCCTAAGACTGTCGCTATCGTTGCAGCGAAAGGATTTGATGCCTTCGCTGAAGTAAAGTGGAGCACTACTCGAGCCAGGCTCTTTTTGGGCATCCGAAGCGTCCACTCAGGCGTTGAAGTGGCGCTAATGATCGATCAGTTGAAATCGACGCTTTTAGGCCGCAAAAAAAGCAGCGATAACGAGCGAGCAAAACAAGTTCGCGCCTTAATAGGAATGAATTTCTTGCGGCTCTTTAGTGTCGAACCGGCGTGGATATCTTCTGCCAGATTCGAGCGGTTGTCAGCGGGTCAGCCACTATAGACCGATTCAGCGCTGAATACAAAATCATGACGCAGTTAGCTGCCCTGCAAACGCGTCCAGCGAAAGCGACCGCAGCAAATTGCGCCTGAGCCCACTCTGGACCTGATCCAGCGCATGGCTGGCCCGCTCGATCCACGCAAAGTTGAGTGCAGTCGCTAGTCGTTCCAGTTCCGTGCGCAGATCGATGTTGCGCACCATCTCCGGCGTCCCGGAGTGGAGCATCAGCAAGTCTTCCAGCAGCAGGGACAGCGCCCGCAGCAGCTCCGTCGTCTTGTGCTGGCCCTCCGCGCCGGCCCGATACGTCTCCGTCATCTTGAACAGCGCGGTATGATCGACGTCGGCGCCGGAAGCTCCATGCGCCGCCGCCGCATTCCTTAAAAACACGAGCGCGTCTCCGCGCGCGGCCTCGTATGCCGCCAAATCGAACCCCAGCGCGCGCCCAGCCGCCCCTTGCGCCAGTCGCGCGATCAGCGCCCGCTGCTTCGCAGGCACATCGGGCCGCCGCTGCGCCAGCAGCGATTCAATCTCCTCAGTCGGCAGCGCCCCCAGCCGCACCAGCGCCGCGCGCGAGCGGATCGTCGGCAGCAACTCGCCCGGATTCTCAGCCAGCAGAAAGATGTGCACCGTCTCCGGCGGCTCCTCCAGAATCTTCAGCAGCGAGTTGGCCGCCTCCTTCATCATCGCTGCCGATGTGAGGATAAAGATCCGCTTCGGCGCCTCCGCCGGCAGATAATGCGCGCGCTCAATCAGCGTCCGCACCTGGCCCAGCTTGATCAGCAGTTGCGGCGGGTCCGGCGGCAGAATCAGCACATCCGGATGCGGCTGCACCAGCACGCGCGTCTCCTTCTTGTCCGTCTCGCGGAGTTCCTCACGCGCAGCCACCGCGGCGGCGACCTGTTCCTCCAGATTCGCAGCCTGTGCAATCCGGGTGCAGTTCCCGCAGTGCCCGCAGAAACCCGCCAGCGACTGCCCGTTCGACCACAGAGCGCGCGGCTGGCGCTCGCACTCGATCGCCATCGCGAGCATCAGTGCCAGCGTGTATTTGCCCGCACCCGCCGGCCCGGAGAGCACCAACGCGTGTGGCAGCCGCCCTGCGGCGATGGCCGTTCGCAAGCCTTCAACCGCTGGCGTGTTCCCGGCGAATTCGCTGAAATCCGGCGGCAGAGTGGGGCCGATGAAAGAGGGCATCGTCATGGATCGCCGAGGCAGATGACTGCGTCCGGCAGTACAGAGTCTAAGGCATCACAGGTCATGGAGCGGAAAAGGAGCTTTGCCGGCATCCAATTGCGAAAACGCTCACCCGATTTTGCCGGCCCGTTCTCCAGTAAATGGAAGCAGTTATGATTATCCGTATGGCCAGCGCGGCATATAGCGCCAGTCCTTTGACTTACTTAGATTCGCTCTTTGGCGAGTGACTTGCTTACTATGTATATTGCCCCAGATCGAGAAAGACGATTGCCGGGCGACCTTCCAGGCTCTTTTTCGTCATGAGAAATGCTTTCCAGACGCGTATCCTCGCCATCGCTCTGGCTGTCGCGACGCTGGGCGTCTGTGTGCTTGCGGGCTTCAATTTCTCTGACGAATTAAGCTCGCAATTCCCTACTGACGGCATCGTCTGGATGGAGACGCAGGGCGGCCTGCGCGCCGACCGCGTCCCGGCAGACTCAGCCGGCGGCGGCGCGGGAATTCGGGCCGGCGACGTGCTCGAAACAATCGCGCCGACGCAGAATCTTACCGACCAGATTCGCACACGCCGCCTGGCCGATCAGGTACGTGCCATTGATGGCATCGGCTCCTGGAATTCCGCGACCTATACCATCGCCCGGCCCATGCCTGGATCCAGCGCCACCAGCCAGCCGTTTCCGGTGCAGGTCGTCCTGGAAGAGGCGGACCATAGCACATGGGAGGGCCGGCGCCTGATTGCGCTGGTTTATCTGCTGATCGGTCTCTACGTGCTCTTCCGGCGCTGGACCGCCCCGAAGTCGCTCCACTTCTTTATCTTCTGCCTCTTCTCTTTTGTCCTCTACGCCTTCCGCGAAGTCGGCGATCCGGGTGCGTTTGATCGAATGATCCACTGGGGCAACCTGATCGCGAACATGTTGCAGCCGGCGCTGTTCCTGCATTTCGCGTTCAGCTTCTCCGATGCAGCCGCCGAGGACGATGCCGCCGCCCGCACACAGATACGGCTGCGCCGCAAGCTCGCCGTCGCGTTGCTCTATGTACCCGGCATCTTCCTGATCGGGCTGCAGGTCTGGGCGAACCGGAGCTGGTCGGCAACCGCTCTGCTCAATCATCGTTTGGACCAGCTCGGTGTCGGTCATATGGCGCTTTACTATGTTGCCGCCGCGGTCGTCTTTTACTCGCGATATGTACACGCGAGAACGCCGCTGGAGCGCCAGCAGCTGAAGTGGCTCACGCGTGGCACGTTGCTGGCGGTTGGGCCGTTCACGGTGTATGCGATTCTTTACCTCAGCGAAGTCGCCGTTCCCGGATGGCTCGCCAAGCTGGTTCTGCTCGCGCTGGTCGTCTTGCCGCTGAGCTTCAGTTGGGCCATCGTCCGTTACCGGCTGATGGACGTGGACCTGATCTTCAAGCGCGGGGTCACATACACACTGGCGACGGCAGCGCTGGCCGGGCTTTATTTTGCCGTAGTGGCCGGCGCCTCAGAGGCCATCCGCGCGCGGTACTCCAGCCTGGGTATTTGGGGGCCGATCGTAGCTATCATTGTCATCGGGCTGTCCTTTGATCCGCTGAAGCGGATGATCCAGGCGCGTGTCGATCGAGTCTTCGATCGCAAGAGCTTCGACTACCGCGAGACCCTCATCGACTTCGGACGCAGCCTCAACTCGCAGACTGATTTGCGCGCCCTGCTGGATGCCATCGTCGAGCGCCTGCCGCAGACGCTGCTGGTCACCCGCGTCGCCGTGTTCCTGAAAGAAGATTCGAGAGCGGATGGAGCGCCTCCCGGATTTGTCCTCGCCGCCTCGCATGGCCTGGGAAACCTGCAGGCGCCGGAGCAGGCAGAGGAGCTCCGCGCCCTCGACCTCGGCTTTCTCAGGTTCGATAGCGGAGACTCGTACGACCATTTGTTCTTCGAGAATCCCCAGCTCGTCATGCGGCTCGATGGACCCCAGCGGCGCGCTGTCCGCTCGCTGGATCTGAACTACTATCTTCCCTGCCGCGTGGCCAGCCGTGAAGGCATGGGCGCGCGCACGGTCGCCGTGCTTGGTCTCGGCCGCACGGACGCCGACGATTTCCTCTCCAGTGAAGACATGGAAGTCCTCAATTCACTGGCTGGATACATCGGCATCGCCATCCAGAATGCACAGCTTTATCGCCGGCTGGAGCAGAAGGTCTCCGAGTTCGAACAGCTCAAGGAGTTCCACGAAAACATCGTGGAATCCATCCACGTCGGCATCTTCGCTGTCGATCTGGAAGACCGTATCGAAAGCTGGAACGCGCAGATGGAGGTGATGTACGCCCGCCCGCGCGCCGAGGCGCTGAACCAGCCGCTCACCTCCATCTTTGGCGCGGAGTTCATCGCCCATTTTGACAGCGTGCGCGGCCAGCAGGGTACGCACACCTTCTACAAGGTCAAGCTGGCGCTGCCCTCGGGTGAGATCCGTGTGGCCAATATCGCCATTGCGCCGCTGCTGACCCGCGACTTCGCCGTCATTGGCCGCATCGTTCTCGTCGATGACATCACCGATCGTATCGAACTCGAGACGCAACTCACGCAGGCGGAGAAACTCTCCTCTATCGGCTTGCTCGCTGCCGGGGTCGCGCACGAGGTCAATACGCCGCTGGCCGTCATCTCCAGCTATACGCAAATGCTGGCCAAACAGATGCGGCCCATGATGGAAACCGACAAGCGTCTGGCGCCGGTGCTGGACAAGATTACACAGCAAACATTCCGCGCCTCGGAGATCGTCAACGGCTTGTTGAACTTCTCGCGCACCGGCGGCGCGGAGTTTGCGTTCGTCGACCTCAATCGCCTGGTGAGCGATACCCTTACGCTGCTCGATCACCAGTTCAAGACCGCGCGAATCAGTGTAGAGACACGGTTGGATGTAAACCTTCCGCGCGTTCACGGCAACGAGGGCAAGCTGCAACAGGTCATGCTCAACCTGCTCCTGAATGCGCGCGACGCGATGCACGGGTCTGTCAATGCGCTGGTTCGCATCGCCACGGAACAGGCCGGGGGGCGCGTATGGATCGTCGTTCGCGACTGCGGCAGTGGTATCGAGCCGGAACATCTCCAGCGCATCTTCGATCCATTCTTCACCACCAAAACCCGGCCGCGCGACGGCCAGCACAAAGGCACCGGCCTCGGCCTTGCCGTCAGCTATGGAATCATGCAGGAGCACTCCGGCAAGATGCACGTTGAGAGCAAGGTCGGTGCGGGTACGACATTCCGCCTCGAGTTCCCCGTGCCGAGCACCGTGCGGAATGTGCCGGCGGCTGCGCCCGAGATGGAGACGGAAGGCAGCGTGCTGCCGGTATAGTGGCATGGCAGTTGCGCAAGCGATAGAAGAATGCGACACAATCGAGAAACTCACGTCGCAACGGGAAAAGGGAAGTAGGAGCAATGGCAGAAGCGACGGCAGACCTCAAGCCTGAAACGGAATCCTCCGCGGACGCACGTGACGCCCGGATCGTAGGTCCCGCACGCATCCTGATCATCGACGACGAGGCGGCTATCCGCGAATCGCTGGAAGAACTGCTTACCTTGGAAGGCTTCCAGGTCACCGCTGCCATCGATGGCCCGTCCGGCCTCGATCAGCTCGCCCACAGCGAATTCGACCTGCTGTTGCTCGACCTCGCCCTTCCCGGCGAGAGCGGCCTGGAGCTGCTGCCGAAGATCCTGGAGATGCAACGCTCGCTGCCCGTAATCATGATCACCGCTTTCGGTACGGTCTCCAATGTGGTGGATGCCATCCGCGCCGGTGCGGAGAATTTCGTTCAGAAGCCCTGGGACAACGAGAAGCTGCTCGCGGACATCCGCGCCGCCATCGCCAAGCACCGCGCCGAGGAAGAGGTCGTCCAGCTCAAACGCGCCCTCAAGCAGCGCTATAACTTTGAGAACATCGTGGGCAAGAGCGAGCCGATGCTGCGGCTCTTTGATACCATCGCGCAGGTTGCGCCGGCCCGCGCCACAGTACTGATTCAGGGCGAAAGCGGCACCGGCAAGGAACTGATCGCCAAGGCGCTGCACGCCAACTCGCCCCGGCGTGACAAGCCATTCGTTCCCGTGAATACCGGGGCCGTGCCGCCCGACCTCCTCGAATCGACGCTTTTTGGACACGTGAAGGGGGCCTTTACCTCCGCCCTCACTGCAAAGAAAGGACTCTTCGAGGTCGCCAACGGCGGCACCCTCTTCCTCGACGAAATCGGCACCATGTCCATCGACATGCAGGCCAAAATTCTCCGCGTGCTGCAGGACCGCCGCTTCATGCATCTCGGCGGCACGCAGGAGATCCAGGTAGACGTGCGCATCATCGCCGCGACCAACGTCGACCTCACCCAGGCTGTAAAGGAAGGCCGCTTCCGCGAAGATCTCTACTATCGCCTCAATGTCATCTGCCTTGAACTGCCGCCCTTGCGTGCGCGCCGTCAGGACATACCGCTGCTCGCGGCGCACTTCCTGAAGATGTACGCCGAGGAAAACAATCAGCCTACCCCTGCGCTTTCGCCCGACGCCCTGCGCATCCTGATGGATTACGAGTGGCCCGGCAACGTTCGCGAACTGGAAAACGCCATGGAACGTGGCGTCGTGCTCTCGACCACCAAGACCATCACGCCCGATCTTCTGCCCGCATCGTTGACCGGCAACGCCTATACCTCCAACATCCTGGATCATCGTCCCGATACCAGTCTCTTCGACGTGATGGAGGACATTGAGCGCCGCATCATTGCCGACCGTCTGGAGCGCTGCCACTGGAACCAGACCGAAGCCGCGGAGTATTTCAAGATCCCGCTGTCCACCTTGAACCAGAAGATCAAGCGCCTGAACGTCGAGATCAAAAAACGCGGCCGTGAATAGCAACTCCGCCGCTCTCAGTTTCCTGTGTCAAGTCTCTCTGATCTAGGAAATCGCACTTAAACATCTGAATCGATGGCCGATAATTTCTTTTTGGAGAGTGGCAGAACAGTTTTGCTCCGCACGGTAAAATAGATACTAGATAGATCGCAGAGACCGCCTGGCAAAGCGTCCGGCTTCTTCTTTCGGGGCTCGAATCGTTCGGGAGAGCGGATGGTAAAGCCCTAAAGCCTCTGGATTCAATATTTTGTGGGCAAACCGTCTGGAATCAATATTTTGGGAACCTTGCCATCGCGCAAGTCTCACATTCCAGATGCTTTCGCCGCCAAGATACCCACAAAAAAATCGCACGCGAAAAAGGGCAAGCGCTACCTTTCAGCGAGCCTCTTTGCCAGCGCTGATCAGGTTCGCCAGCAGCCGGTACGATCCGGGCACGCCCTCCGGAAACTGCCGATAGAGCGCAAACGCGACGTAAATCCACGCGCCTTTGCCGGTGCGCGCCACCAGAAGCCCGCCCTGCTGCGGTCTCTGGCCAGGATCATGTGTCTCCAACGGCGCCTTGTAATGCGAGTCCCACGAACTCATGAAGCCATGCCCGCGTTCTTCAACCCAGCCGGAAAAGTCGGCTGCCGTGATTTTGTTGGGCCACTGGAGCAGCGGCTCGGATGGATCGAGAATCGAGACTGGAGCAGTTTCGTCCACAACGTTTTCTGTGTGGTCGAGCGTGAGAGAGTATGGCCCGATTCCGGACGGCAAGCGCGTGTTGTACTGCATGATGACCACGCCACCCGCCGCAGCATAGGTGTTTAGAACATCATTCGCGGCGAGAAGTTCGCGGTGCGCCTCATACGCGCGCACCCCGAGGACCACGGCGTCATACTGCTTGAGGTTCTCCGGCGTCAGATCGGCAACCGTAATCATCCGCGGCTCAACGCCAAGCTCCCGAAGCGCCGCAGGAACGTCATCGCCCGTGCCCGGCAGATACGCGATCTTGAGATTCGGCGCGGTAGTGACGTCTACCGGCACAACCTTGAGCGTCGCCGGCGTGTAGAAGTTCGTGCGCGGCAGGTCGCCGTAGCCGATTGCGCGATAGCCCTCAGAGTAGTCGTGGCCATCTTTCAATCGGACGAAAGGATGAAGGGTAACGGCTTTGCGGTTGGCGGCGGGTACCCGGAATAAAAACTCCCTGTGACCGCCAAGGTTCTCCTGTGGACTTGCAGCGATCGGCTTCCAGTCCGCGGGTGCGCCCGACCCTTCAGAGGCGACTGCCACATGGGGCGGCCGCAAGGACATACGGAACCCAAGTTCGCTCTTGTCGTCGGGAAGAATTTCCGCTCGACGATCCAGAGCAACGGACACCGGCGGAACAAACTCCGCAGCTTGAACGGCCTCACCAACTACGGCGCCAAGCGTCAAATGCGCCGCGCCGAATTCGACTTCAGCCCAGCAGGTAAATGCGGGCGGAGTCATCGGCGCATTGCGCAGCGCCGGATTGCTCACGTCGTAATAGGGCTGCTCAATATCTTTGCGAGAAAAATATGGACGCGATTCGGAAGTCTCTGAAGCCGCCAGAACACACTGGCGTTGCACTGGCGTAGACAGAGCAGCGGTCTTCGGTGCCTCTGGGCCGGATGCCGTGCCGTCCTGGAGCGCGCCGCGACCCCACGACCGAAGTAACTGGACAGGATCCGCTGACGATTCCTTCAACGTCATGGTCGTCGACGCCGCGGAGTTCGCCGGCAAGTCGGTCGCCGCAACCGGCGCCGCGATCGATAGTCCCAGCGCCAGCACGAGCGCATTGTTCAACTGCACGCGCTTGATGCGCAGCTCGTGCAGCACGCTGTAGCTCTCGACCGCCGGAAGGTCGGCTACCTTCGCGTCCTCAAGCCCGTGGATCATCTCGTCGATGCCGACGAGGGCATTGCGGAGTCGTGGTGCGATCGCGTCAAGATGGTTCGCATCGAACTTCGCCTGCGCATCCGCAATCTGCGCGTCGATCTTCTCCAGCGCCGGACGAATTTTTTCAGCAGCTTCCGGAGCAAGCGTTGCGATTCCGGGCAGGGAAGTGTCGATGCCCGCGAAGAACCCTGATTCCGCTCCAGTGCTGTCGCCATCGTTCGCCTGCGGCTTTCCGTCCGCGCCAATCACGCGCGACCCATAGCGGTGATAACGCACATCGAACGCGCCCGCCCGCGCCAGACGCACACCTGGACCGATCTGAGTCTTCTGCAGCGCCAGCCCCTCGCGTGCGAACTGCACATAGCTCAGGCCGCCCAGCAGCGCATCCGTGGCGCCTTCAGGCACCACGACATTCTCCTTCGGGACTGTATTCGCCACTTTTCCGGTTACGTAGTTCTCAAAACGCGGCATAGAGTATTCGCCAGTTGCCGAGTCATACATTCCTTGTGCATCGATACGAGCGAACGGCACGCGCGCATAGACCTTCAGCGGCTGCCAGGGCTCAAGCCCCTGCGCGATCTGGTCAGGGAAGACCTTCGGATCGCCTGCCGCGTTGAAGACCTCCTGCGCGATCTCGCCTGACACCTGGTGCTGCCCATGCCCGTCCGTTGGTCCGCCCACAAACACGCTCGCGATCACCAGCGGCCGATAGAGCCGCACCGCGCGCACCGCGTCGTAGAGCACGCGCTCGCGCGTCCATTTGGCGAACGACTCTTCCTTTGTCTTCGAGAAGCCGAAGTCGACCTCGGTGCCGAAGAACTGGTTGACGCCCATGTACCGGTCTGCCGCCAGAAGCTCCTGGGTGCGGATCAGGCCGAGCGCGTCCTCGAAGTCACCCGACATCAGGTTCTGTCCGCCCTCGCCGCGGGTCAGCGTCAGCGTGGCCACCCGCGCGCCCTGGCCGCGCGAGAGATAGGTCAGCATGCCGCCGTCCTCATCGTCCGGATGCGCGACGATCAGCATGAACGATTCGCGCGTGCGCAGCTTGCGCAGCAGTTGCTCCAGCGCCGGTGCACCATGATCGATCGGCAGGGTATCGGCGAGGTCCGGCGCGGAGACGCGCTCCCCTGCGAGGTTCGCGGGGTCGTTCAGCCGCGGCACGGAAGACTGCGCAGCGCATGCAACTCCGGCTGCCAGAAAGAGTGCGAGGGATGCGAGCGCGAAGGTTCGGGGTCGAAGACGAGTCATCTGAGGTGAAAAGAGCGACACGAAAATTGGAGTCCTTCCATATGGCCCGGACTCAAAATGTCGTCCAGCGATCGTATGTTCCTGCGAAGAATTCTCTCACGAGCCCATTCGGAATCGGCATGGGACAACCTGTTTGGCGGCTTATAATGAGGAAGATATGGTCAAGGATGGTTATCTGTATGCGCTGGGACTGGGCTTTGTTGCAGTCATTGTCTGGTTGCTGACGCATACCGTCGGATGGGTGGTGCCGCCGGTGTTATTGGCGCTGTTCTTTCTCTGGTTTTTTCGCGATCCGCAACGTACCATTCCCGCAGGCCCCGGTGAGATTGTCTCGCCCGCCGACGGGGTCGTCACTGAGGCCGACTGGATTGAAACCACTGCGGGTAGCCGCCTGCGGCTCAGTATCTTTTTGAACGTGTTCGACGTGCATGTCAACCGCTCCCCCGTTTCCGGCACCGTCAAAGTGGTCGAACACCGCGAAGGAGCATTCCTCAACGCGATGAAGCCGGAGTCTGGTCTGCTCAACGAGCAGACGCTTGTCGTCATCGACGCCGGCGGGTATGAGATCAGCTATAAACAGATTGCCGGCCTGCTTGCGCGTCGCATCGTCTGTACGGTGAAGCCTGGCGACCGCCTTGAGCGCGGCCAGCGCGTCGGTATGATCAAATTCGGGTCGCGTACCGACGTGCTGATGCCCGCCGAGGCCGTACCGCAAGTCAAACGAGGCACACGGGTGCGCGGAGGTTCGACCGTGCTCGCGGTGCTGCCGCAGACGGCCACCCAGACTGCGCAACTCGCGGAGGCTTCGGCGCGCCCATGACGCCCGACCCGGTCGCCGGCACACCGCGCATGCCGCGAGCGAGACGGCATCCCAGCCGCGGGATGTATATTCTTCCGTCGCTCTTTACTGCGGGCAACATTGCCGCGGGGTATTACGCGATCACGCAAAGCATTCAGGGATCGGCTGCCGACGCGGGCCACTTCGATCGCGCTGCGCTGGCGATCGGCATTGCGGCGTTGCTGGATGGCGTTGACGGCTTCGTCGCGCGGCTTACCAATACAGCCAGCGATTTCGGCCGCGAACTCGATTCACTGGCCGATGTCATCACCTTCGGCGTTGCCCCCAGCCTGCTGGCATATATCTGGGGCTTCCGCATGTTGCCGGTAACTGGGGATCCGGTGCTGCGGGGCAACGTCATCCATGCCGGCGTCTTCGTCTGCTTCCTTTTTGTCATCTGCGGAGCAAGCCGGCTCGCGCGGTTCAACATCAGCGTCAATCCCCAGCCGCGCAACCCCGGCAAGCCCGGCCGCAAGTATTTCGTCGGGATGCCCATTCCGGCGGGCGCAGGGGTGGTCGCCGCAGTGGTGCACTGTTTCAACGGTGCGCCCATTGATAATCCCTGGCTCGCATTAACGTGGCTGTGTTTGATTCTCTTCACCGGCTACCTGATGGTCAGCAACTGGCGCTTCTGGAGTGCGAAGGAGCTTACAGAGGGTGGCCGCCAGCCGTTTCAGATCGTCGCGCTGCTGGCGCTTATCGGCGCGCTCATCGCGTGGAAGTCGCAGATCATGTTGATGGTCCTCGCGATCGGATATCTGGTGTCCGGCCTGCTGGCGCGCCTTGCATATTCGTGGGGGCGCCGGCGACGGCGCGGTTCTGGAAGCGGCCCGGTGCCAGCAGCCTAGCGTCGCTCGCGCCACATCACGCGACATCCGCGGCTGAATTCAAAAGATCGAGTTCAATGAAATACTGAACGGAAGCCATAATCCAGCGGGCTGATACAGAGGGAAGCG
>Ga0134125_10000285_pt1 | contig 71561 bp, 68 predicted proteins | sample KB31751_FD_96464 | JGI IMG/M metagenome (GOLD analysis project Ga0134125, IMG submission 96464) | Terrestrial soil microbial communities with excess Nitrogen fertilizer from Kellogg Biological Station, Michigan, USA - KB3-175-1 | ecosystem: Environmental > Terrestrial > Soil > Unclassified ... | reverse complement strand
CTTTGTGATCTTCGCGGTGAAAATCAAACCACAGAGATCGCCGAGAAGGCACAAAGATCGCTGAGGCCAAATATTATTTTGTTGGCTTTTTAAGTTTATTACTTTTGATACAGCCTCTTTTTTGTTGAAACTATATATTAAGCCGCTTCTATCACAAACGCCCCTACCACTTTTCCAACTGCCTGATATACGCGGTAAGCTCGTCAGCGATAAGCGCATGCTCGTTGATATCCGGGTGGCCGCCGCAGCCATTGTGATATTGCCTGGAAAAAAAATACCGGTATACTTTCCGGTCGCCGGCTGCATTCATATACGATGTTATCGCCGTGATATAACGCTGCAGAACAGCTGTGAGCTTCGCATCCGCCATCGGACTGGTTAAACAAATAATGTCTGCCTTGGGATACTGCTGCCTGATCGATGAAATGAACTTAACATACGTACTGCAAAAGAGGGTCGAGTCCTGGGGCCCGTCGTTTTGACCCAGGCAAATCGTTACAACATCCGGCCTGTACCTGGAAAAATCCCATGGAATGGCATCGCTGCTCAAAAATACCTTGTCGTATATCCCGGGCATAAGCACCTTCATATTGCAGCAGCTATGCACCAGGCCAACGCCGGCCAGGGAGGTAAGCTGCCATTGCGCGTTCAGGTTGCGCGAGGTACGCGGCCCGTAACTCATGTAGGCGTTATGCTGGTCGTACCACTGGCCCTTATCGCATGGCACGGACGAAAGGTCCATGCCTGCCCCGCTGGTTATCGAGTCGCCAAAGTATTCTATTTTATGTTTAGGTTTAGCCGGAAGCCGCAGCAGCCGTTCGCATCGGAACCCGATAAAATCAATATAGCCGATGTTTGATTCCGTATCCTTGCAGATCAAAATCGTATGCTCCCCACCCGAAAGCCCGGCGGGCACGCTGATCACATTAATTTTATTGGTTAGTTTGATGCGATAAGGCAGGTGATCGTCTACCACAATTTCCACATAATTATGATTACTTCCCGAAGCTTCGTCGTTGATCAATATTTGGCAGCGGGGCCCTTTGAACTTCGCGGCAATATAAACCCCCGGCGCCCAGATACGCGGTTTTAGTTTGTCGGTAAAGTCTACCCGCCCGGTATATTGTATCCTGTGGTTATCCGCAGCAAACAAGCGCAGCGAGTCTGCATCCGGGCGGGCAAAGGCGCCAGAGACGGTAATAGTCAGCAGCAAAAACAAGTATATCGGTTTATCCATGGTATAGCAATAACTAAATTAACTGGAAATTGGCAATACAAACGTTCCTATGGAACGTAAATACTATTTCAATATTTTCTACCAACCATGCGTTCCGAAGGAACGCTTCATAAAGTAGTTTTATTCACTTTTTCAAATAAATGCTTGTTTGTTACCATTTCATTTTTAAAAGCTTTCCACCTTCCTTTAACGAGGTGGTCAACACCGATAGGAAGTAACGTTGTTTTACGAACTAAATATTTTGTCCTAAAGACTAATGGTTTGCCATTATCTTCAGAATGAGAATCATCCTTTATGATAGTAATTACCGTGTCCTTTGAGTTAGTATAGGTACCGTGAAAGGTATATTCAATTTCGCAGTCATATTCCCTTAAACGATTGCTGGGCTGAAATATTAGAGAGTCTGTGCATCGATTCGTAATTTTCATTACCCAGATTGAATTTACGAGCTTATCGTGCGGGAATGCTGCTGCGACAAATAATATAAGTATTAAAATGAATTTCATAATTTGATCGCGATATATTAATCTTAAAACGCCAATTCCAGCAGTACCGGGCAATGATCGGAATGTCTGGCTTCGGGCAGGATCGCCGATCGCTTTATATTTCCCTCCAGCGCCTTGGTCGCCATATTATAGTCAATGCGCCAGCCTAAATTTTTGGCACGTGCGCCAGACCGGAAGCTCCACCATGTATAATTGTGCGGCTCGTTATTAACATGTCTGAAGGTGTCGACAAAGCCCGAATTAATAAAGTTTTCCATCCACTCCCGCTCCGCCGGTAAAAAGCCCGATGAGTTGGCGTTTGATTTTGGATTATGAATATCGATAGCCCGGTGACAAATATTATAATCGCCGGAGACCACCAGCTTCGGATACTCGGTTTTTATATGGTCAAGGTATTGGCCGAATTCATCAAGGAAGCGGTATTTAAATCCCTGCCGATCTTCCCCACTCGAGCCGGATGGGAAATAAACGCTCATCACCGAAACGTCGTCAAAGTCAACCCTTATGTTGCGGCCCTCGCGATCATACTCGCTGATCCCGCAGCCATATTCCACTTTTTTTGGCGTATGCTTGGTGAAGATGGCGGTGCCGCTATATCCTTTTTTTTCGGCAGGGTACCAGTAATGTTCGTAACCCATTTGTTCGAGCAGCAGCAGATCGGATATCACATCGGGCGTAGCCTTAATTTCCTGCAAACAAATTACATCCGCGTCGGTGGCCTGCACCCATGCCAGCCAGTTTTTGCTCATTGCCGAGCGGATGCCGTTTACGTTATAGGTGATTATTTTCATGTCGGATTGCAAGAGATTATGTCATTTCGAACGCAGAGAGAAAACTATAAACAGTGCAGGTCGCCTGTATGCCGTGCAAACTTGTGAATAGTTTTCTCCTCGTTCCTCGTCGAAATGACATAGCAATTTATTTTTCGTGGCCAAAAAGTATCTTATCCAGCTGCCTGCACTCCTTCTTACTTAGCAGTTCCACAGTCATGGGTATATCGTCAACAGGGCGGTCTCTTTTATCTTTCTTTACCGCCGTAATACGGTCGACCATATCGATACCCGACACCACTTCGCCATACACGGTGTAATTTTGGTCGAGATGCGGGGCGCCGCCAACAGATTTATAATATTCGCGCTGCCAGGCTGGTATTTTGCGGCCCTTTAAGCGGGTTTGTTCCAGTGTGTCCAGCTTGCCGTCAGTAAATCTTTTGCCTTCGACAATATAAAACTGGCACCCGCTCGACGCTTTTGCCGGGTTGTCATCACGTGCCGCGGCCAGCACGCCGCGTTTATGAAACAAGCTGTCCCTGAATTCGGCGGGAACCGTATAGCCCACATCCCCGTTGCCTAATTCTGCGCCTGGTTTCGCTTTTAGCGGATCCTTCGAATCAGGGTCACCACCCTGTATCATGAAATTCTGGATCACCCGGTGAAATAATGTGCCGTTATAAAAGCCTTTTTTGGCCAGTTTTATAAAATTATCCCGGTGTTTTGGTGTTTCGTTATATAAGCGGATAATACAAGTACCGTAGCCGGTTGTTATACGAACATACTGGTGTTTCGGCTTCGCGGCAAATACCACGGTTACACCGAATACAACCAATAAAAAGGTAGTTGCAAATTTCTTCATTTCGCTCAATCTAAATATTAATGCTTAGCTCGTTCAATACACCACTTATTCATTAGCCCACAGCTCGTCAAAATACGTAATAATTAATGATTTTAAAACCATTTCCTGTTCCAGCAGGGCATAATTGGGAATGGCTTTTGCCAGTTTCCAATGCGGCCACCCGTCCTGGTCGGTTCCCTCCAGCTCATAAAAGCCCAGCATACTAAACAATTTGCATGTGGCAATGTGCATAAGCTCTTCCTTTTGCCGCTTGCTGAATTTTTTTGGCCCCTGCCCAAGCTCCTGCACACCTATCAAAAAAAGCATCACTTTAATGTCGGGCTTTTCGCTGTCAAACTCGTCGGCAATACGCTGCTGCAGCGCATTCCATTTTAAATTGATCTCTGAGGGTTTCACAGTTCAAATATAGTTTATAAGCTCATTTGTTTATGGGTTTGACAGAGCTTAGTTGACCGACTATAAATGTAACATTGTTGCATTAACAACATTGTTACATTACGCTGTCATTCCAAAACTTTTATTAATTACTTTTGTTCGGAATTATAAAATAGTTCGTTGCTGATTTGAGAACGGGTAAATATCATATTCTTTTTTCGTGGGTATTGCTGATTTGCTTTACAGCAGGGCAATATATGGTGTATGCGCACCGGCATCAAATCGTGAAAGGTAATAACACCCACCACCTCGTTAAGAACACTTCCCGGCAAAGCGTTACTGAAAAGTGCTTTTTGTGCTATGTAATGCACCATAACGTTACGGTGACTGCCGCGACCGCAAATTTCGACGCGATTGCAGTACTAAGCCATACTTTTAAAAACCTGGTTTATAATTTCACAAGCATACAGCTTATCCTTTCCCCGGGCCGCGCGCCGCCTGCAGTATACGCTGCTTAAATTAAGCAGAGGCCCTTTATATTTCATTTTATTTTGTAATTAAAGCATTATTATCGGCGTCATATCTACTCAGATTTCGGGATTAATTTGTCAGACCTTACCAGGGCTGATCAGGCTCAATCTGTTAATAGCACATTAAACAAATGCGAATCAACATAAGATCATTCCTGCTGTTATTTATCCTTTTCAGTTTTTCAACGGGTCTGTCCGCGTCGCCGAAATTATTTTCCGGCCCTGGTGGCGGGGTTTTAGGAACTTTAACAGGAACCGTTACTGATAAGGCTGATGGCAAAAGCATAATTGGCGCCACCGTATCCATACCGGATTTAAAAAAAGCAACGGCTACCGATATAAACGGTCATTATTCCCTGGAAAATTTGCCAAGGGGGGTATACCTGGTGCAGGTTAGTTATTTGGGATACGCAACCTTTAACCAGCGGGTTGACTTTACCAAAACCACGACACTCGACGTTCAATTAAGGGCATCGTCCATAGAGACGGGCGAAGTGGTGATCACCGGCGTTAGCAAGGCCACCGAAATACGGCGGGACCCGGTACCTATGGCCGCTGTAAGCAAGGCTTTTATCGATGAGCATTCGGCGTCGGGAAATGTGATCGATGAGATAGCCAATTTGCCAGGTGTGAGCGCGGTTACCACCGGGCCTAATATTTCAAAACCGTTTATACATGGTTTGGGCTATAACCGGGTTATTACCTTGCAGGATGGCATCAGGCAGGAGGGGCAGCAATGGGGCGATGAGCACGGCGTTGAGGTGGATCAAAATTCCATCGACCGCGTCGAGATCATAAAGGGGCCTGCCAGTTTAACCTATGGTTCTGATGCAATAGGCGGCGTGGTTAACCTGCTTTCGCCGCCACCGGTTGCCGAGGGCAGCATTTTGGGTTCGGTGACAGGCGTATATGGTACCAACAATGGCTTGCTGAATGGTTCGTTCAGGTTGCAGGGGAATCAAAACGGTTTAGTTTGGGGTACCATCATTTCCACTAAAGCTGCAAAAGATTACCAAAATGCCCATGACGGACGTGTGTATGGGACCAATTTTTTGGAAAGGGACGCGCGCGCTATGATCGGGCTAAATAAATCGTGGGGATATTCGTACCTGAATTTTTCAGCGTTCGACGACCGGCAGGCTATCCCGGATGGCAGCCGTGATTCGCTGACCCGGCAATTTACCAAACAGGTCTCTGAGGCGGATAACTTCAGGCCGGTCGTTTCCGCATCTGAACTAAACTCATACAGCCTATCCCCGCTATACCAGCATGTTGAATTATACCGCATTTACAATAATAATAATTTCGCATTGGGAAGCGGCAACCTGATCGTAAACCTGGGTTACCAATTCAGTCACAGGCGCGAGTACACGCACCCTTCCGAGCCAGATATACCGGGATTAAATTTGCACCTGCATACGTATACGTATGATTTTAAATACAACTTTAATTTGGGAAACGACTATGAAACCACCATTGGCGTTAACGGCCAATTTCAAAATAATACCATAGGCGGCGCCACTGTTTTCCCGATACCGGCTTATCATCAGTTTGACGCCGGGCCATTTTTTGTGATCAAAAAAACGTACGGTAAACTGGATGTGTCGGCAGGGGCACGATACGATACCCGTTTCTTTAACACACAGGCCGCCTCGATCGACACGACAAATAAATATTTCCCTGCCTTGTATACCGGGGCGAACGGGAAGTCCGCTCAAAATGTTTATCCACAGTTTAACGCGATCAATAAAACGTTTTCCGGTTTTTCAGGAAGTTTTGGCGCCACCTACAACTTCTCGCCCGAATTTTTAATTAAGGCCAATATTGCCCGTGGGTTCAGGGCGCCAAGTATAGCGGAACTATCGGCAAACGGCCCCGACCCGGGCTCGCAGATATACCATGTGGGCAACAGCAACTTTAACCCGGAATTTAGCGTCCAGGAAGATATTGGCGCTTTTCTTACGCTGCACAATTTATCGGTAAGCCTGGAGCTGTTTAACAACAATATCCAAAATTATATTTACCAGCAGCAGTTGTTAAATCCCGATGGCAGCCCGGCACACAACGCTGCCTTCCCACTGTATAATGAATTTACCTACACCCAAAGCCGGGCCCGCATTAACGGCGGCGAATTAAATGTCGATATTCATCCATGGTCGTGGCTGCACTTTGAGAACGCAGCCAGCGTTACCTACGGCACCAATCTGGGCAACGGCGGCCCTGTTGCCGATAGCCTTAAATACCTGCCTTTTATACCGCCGCTGCACACGCACTCGGAATTACGGGGTACGTTTGCAAAGGGTTTTGGCAGTTTCAAAAACACCTATGCCTTTGTGGGCTTTGACCATTATAATGCCCAAGACCGTTTTTTTTCGGCTTATGGAACCGAAACCTATACAGCAGGATATAGCCTGCTGAGCGCAGGCATTGGCGGTAATATTGTAAATGCTGCCGGGAAGAAGGTGCTGGAAATATTTATTGAAGGTACAAACCTGGCCAACGTAAACTACCAATCGAACATGAGCCGTTTAAAGTATTTTGATAACCCTGGCGTGCCTGCCGAAGTACAACCGGGTATATTTAATATGGGGCGCAATATTAGCTTTAAAGTGGTGGTGCCGTTTGATTTGTCGGCGCACAAAAAGGATATTTTAAAAGGCGATGAATAACTCTTACCGCTTTATGGTGCCGATGATCTGATCGACCGTGCGTTTAGCCTGTACGCCGGTTTGCATATTTTTTATCGTGATCAGGCCGCTTTCAATTTCCTCGCTTCCGATTATAATTACGTAGGGAATATTTTTATTGTTAGCGTAGTCCAGCTGTTTTTTGATCTTCGCCCCGGATGGATAAAGCTCCGCGTTAATATCCTGCCGCCTCAGTTGCTGCAGAATTGGCAGGGCAAATTTTTCGCCATCTTTATCAAAACAACAGATAAGCAATTTGGTGCTTTGACCGGTGTCGGCCGGAAAACGCCCGAGTTCTTCAAGCACGTCGTAGATACGGTCGGCGCCGAAGGAAATGCCAACGCCGGTAAGCCCTTTTAAACCGAACATGCCGGTAAGGTCGTCATAACGCCCGCCGCCGCCTATACTGCCCATGGCCACCTCGTTGGTTTTTACTTCGAAAATAGCGCCGGTATAATAATTTAATCCGCGCGCCAGCGTAATGTCGAGCTCAATGCTTGCGGCTTGCAGTTTGCAGACGGCAACATAATTTAAAACCTGTTCCACTTCGTCGCACCCCTGCAGCCCCACAGGCGAATCAGCAAGCGCCTTACGCAAACTTTCCAGCTTCTGTTTGTTTGATCCCTGGAGTAAAATAACCGGTTCTATTATTTTTAGATCCGCTTCAGTAAACCCTCTTTCAAGCAGCTCATTGATCACGCCATTCAGCCCGATCTTATCCAGCTTATCCATTGCTACGGTAAGCGAAACGATGTTATCGGTTTTATTTATAATATCGGCTATACCTGATAGAATTTTTCTATTATTTATTTTTATCGTGAAATCCTTTAACCCGAGGCTGGCTAAGGCCTCATCGTAAATGAGCACGAATTCCGCCTCGTTAACCAACGAATCCGACCCCACAACATCGGCATCGCACTGGTAAAATTCGCGGTAGCGGCCTTTTTGCGGGCGGTCGGCCCGCCACACCGGCTGTACCTGGAAACGCTTAAAAGGAAAGCTGATCTCATTTTGATGCTGCACCACGTAGCGTGCAAAGGGAACGGTCAGATCATAACGGAGTGCCTTTTCGGATATCTCGGTGGTTAGATTTTTACTGCTTATATATTCTTTTACAAATGCTAACGCTGTCTCTTTATATTCATCGTTAATTTTTTCAAGAGTCTTTCTTAACGGTTCAGTGAATTTTGAGTTTTCATCGATTTTATCAAATTCAGCGACTAAGCTATAATCATATAAATCGATTAGTTTTTTGTAGGTGCCAGTTTTTTCTAAAAATGCTCCGCTATCAAGTATTTTAAAAATCAGCTTATCGCCTTCATCTCCGTATTTGCCCGTCAGCGTTGACAATGTTTCCATGGCGGGCGTTTCTATTTGCTGGTACCCATATTTTCTAAAAACACCTTTTATGGTATCGAAAATAAAATTGCGCCGAGTCATTTCGGTGGGCGTAAAATCGCGGGTGCCCTTTGGTACGGATGGTTTGATGGATGCCATGGGCACAAATGTAACAGGATTTAGGGTTTTTCCGGTTATTATCAACTAACTCATTTTATCAAATAAACTCCTGTTTCAGGCAAATTATATAAATTTGGAACCATGCGCACTATAGCCCGAACGTCCCGTTTTATTATCCGTGAATTTAAAGCTGATGAGGAAGATACGTATTTATCCCTTTTTGATGATGAGGAAGTAACCGTTCATCTGCCAAAAAGAACCAAAGACGAACACCGGCGGTTATTTAAGGAAACCTTACAGGAATATGAAGAAAAAAGCCTTTGCGGCCGCTGGGGAATGTTTACCAGCGACAATACTGATTGCATAGGCATGTGTTTGTTGCGGCACTTTGAAGGCAGCAAAGACATAATGGAACTGGGCTATGTATTGCATAAAAAATACTGGGGCCGGAGCATAGGCACCGAAATGGCGCACATCATGATAGATCATGCCTTTAAACAAACCGCCGCCCGCCAGGTTGTGGCGGTAACAACGTTCGGAAACCTGGGATCGCAAAAAGTGCTGGAAAAAGCAGGGTTTAAAAGAATGGACAATTACGTAAGAGGCGGCGAAGAGGCGGCGTTTTTTTGTATAGAACGCATTTAGCTACGATTTAGCTAAGAAATGTGCCGCCGATATGATTTCAATACCTGAAAATGGATTTAAAACCAGTAAATCCAGGTCGCCTGTTATGATATATGCGACCTTCCCGTCATAAGCAAGATTTAAAAATTTATTATCTTTTACGTCCCTGCAGTTTGTAAAATCACTTGAAGTTTCTATGAGCTCGCCCCGCGCTTCCAGCCGTTCGGTAAATTCGATGCGATCCTCGAGAGAAACATATTTGTCAAACTTTGACCGTATTAAAACCTCGTGTAATTCAGCTAATGTTTCTTTGGAAAAAATCAATTGCCCGGTTTCGTCAGCGTTTTTTAGAGCCAAGCGGCTGACAGACGAAGGAATAATTAAAGCGCTGATTAAGGAATTGGTATCAAAAATAAAGCGCTTAGTCTTCACTTAGCAATTGATTCAATTGTTCTTCCGTAAGCCCGTTTTCTGCGGCTTTTTTACCTACTTTATCCAGAAATTGCCAAAAATCGTCTTCATTTTTATCAAACGCTTTTTTTAAGATGCGACCTATTGCATTGTTTAGCTGGCTTTTTTTTTCTTTTGATGCATAGCGCCATTTTTTAGCAGATATGTCATCTACCTCAAGAACTATCCTATCCATTTGTGAATGTTTAAAATCATAATCAAATATAATCATAAAGGTTAACTAATCTTTCCTGGTTAGCTGTTTAATAATTTCCTTGCACCCTTCCTCAATCATCTGAAAAACCGGCTCGAACTGGCTGTCGTTATAATAAGGATCCGGAACTACTTTATCGCCCAATAAAAGCTTCACTTTTTTTATGTCTTCCTGGTTTCGCGCCATAGCCAGGATATCGCCGAAGTTATTTTTGTCCATCACAAAAATCTGGTCGTAGGTATCAAAGTCGCTGACCCTGAAAAGCCTGCAAACCTGCCCGCTGATATCGATGCCATGTTCACGCGCGGTCCGCACCGATCGCTGGTCGGGCCCTTCGCCCACATGCCAGTTGCCCGTGCCTGCCGAGTCGATCTCCCAATCAAGGCCGTTCTCTTTTGCCAGGTGCTCCATAATACCGTGCGCCAGCGGCGAGCGGCAGATGTTGCCCAGGCATACCATAAGTATTTTCATTTTTTGAGGTTAAAGGTTAAAGGTCAAAGGCGAAAGGTTAAATGCTTGCACTCGTTCCGAACCTTTCACCTTTATCCTTTTAGTTTTTACCTTTCTTAACCAAATATCGAATTCAAAACCCCTGCCAGCCTCACGCCGGCTTTTAGCAATTGCTCGTTAACGGTATCGATATGTGTAAAATTGTATTTATAGTTCAACGTATCGCCGGGTTTTATTTCGGTGTAAAGTTTATTGGCTATCTGGTTCGATTCAAATATCCATTTGCTGATGGGATCGGCCTGCCATTCGGCGCGCTGACCTTCGGTGGTGTGATTGATAGCCGCGGCATATTCAGTGTAGCTGAGCTGCTGAAAGTCGACAAGCTGCGAATCCCAAACCGAGTGCAGGTTGGTTGGGTTGTTAAACCAGTTCACCTTGAAATCATTGCCGCCTTTATCTTCCGCGTGGGCGGCATGCATGGGCTGGTGTATATCTTCTATAATATGAATAAGCATGCGCAGGTCTATCTTCCTGTTATATTTACTCAAATTATTCTTTTTTAATTCGCCGATGAGGAACTGCAGTTTGGTATAGGCATCAACGTTAGCGTCCTGGTTCAGGTAACTTACCATTTCGGGATAGGTGTATACCTTGTCGAAATCGATATAATGCCAGGTAGACAAATAGCTAAAAGCGGGGTCGGATCTGACAAAATCGGCCCAATTGCTGGCCAGCGCTATCGACTCATTTCCAAGGATCTGCTCAATCGCTTTACGCGCTTTTGGGGCTAAATAGCTGCTGGCAATTTGTCCGCAAATGCGATGGCCCTGGGTTCCCCATGCGAGGGATTGGAATGGTGCGTAAATAATGGCCGCGATCAACAATAACTTTTTTAATTTTTTCATGCTATAGTGGTTTTGGGTGACAGGTTGTTCTTTTTATTAAATGCGCAATTATAGGTATAACGTCTGATGTGCTGGCGAATCGGATACTGGAGCCGTTCAATTTATTCACTTTAAAAAAGTCTTCATAATCCCCCGACCGGAAACATCCTTTGTCATCTTTTATGCTCCAATCCGGGTTGCAAAACTGGCCCTTTAAATGCAGGGTGTCGTTCTCTTGTTCGTAAGTACCACGCGCATATTCGGTCCATTGCCCTTTTGCCATGCAATTATCCGACCCCGTATTTACTTTGCTAAATGATTTGATCGACACAAAAAACGAATCGCAGGTAAACTTAAGATGATATAATGAATATGTTATCAATCGCTTTTGCGCGGGCACCGAATCCTGCTGCCACTCGCCCTGCAAATACCCTTCACCCGGTGTTTGCATGTTGGGATTAAACCAGCAGGAGGAAAAGCTTAAAGCGGAAAGCAGAAAGCCCAAAACGAGGTAAAAGGTAAAAGGTAAAAGGCGAAAGGTTTTTTGCATTTTCAACTGCGATTTTTAGCCCCTCACCTTTGGAGAGGGGTTGGGGTGAGGCTTATTTCAAACCGCCGATCATATCTTCGGGACGTACCCATTGGTCAAATTGCTCGTTGGTGAGTAACCCCAGCCCGATAGCAGCCTCGCGTAATGATTTGTTTTCCTTTAGGGCTGCCTTTGCTATTTTAGCCGCGTTCTCGTAGCCGATATGCGGGTTAAGCGCTGTTACCAGCATCAGCGAATTTTCCAGGTGCTTTTTAATGCCTTCATAATTCGGCTCGATGCCCACGGCACAATGATCGTTAAACGACATACACGCATCGCCAATCAGCCGCGCCGACTGCAAAAAGTTAGCCGCCATCAGGGGTTTAAATACATTCAGCTCGTAATGCCCGTTTGACCCGCCGATAGAAATCGCCACGTCATTACCCATCACCTGCGCGGCCACCATGGTTACGGCTTCGTTTTGGGTGGGGTTTACCTTGCCCGGCATAATAGATGAGCCCGGCTCATTGTCGGGTATATGGATCTCGCCGATACCGGAGCGCGGGCCCGAAGCCAGCATACGGATATCGTTGGCAATTTTCATCAGCGAAACAGCGATCTGCTTTAACGCGCCATGGCTTTCAACAATAGCATCATGAGCAGCCAGGGCTTCGAACTTATTCTCGGCAGTACGGAAAGGCAGATGCGTGAATTTGGCGATATAGCCCGCCACCATCACATCATACCCTTTCGGCGTGTTGATGCCCGTGCCTACTGCTGTCCCGCCTAAAGCAAGCTCACCTAAATGGTCGAGTGTATTTCTTAGTGCCCTTAAGCCATGATCGAGCTGCGATGCATATCCCGAAAATTCCTGCCCCAATGTAAGCGGCGTGGCGTCCATCAGGTGGGTGCGGCCGATCTTTACCACATCTTTAAACGCTTCAGATTTTCCTTTGAGCGTATTGCGCAGCTTCTCGATGCCCGGGATAGTCACGTCGATCACCATTTTATAAGCCGCGATGTGCATGGCGGTGGGGTAGGTGTCGTTGGAGGATTGCGATTTATTCACATCATCATTCGGATGGATAAAGGTTTTACCCTCGCCCAGCTTATTTCCCTGCAACACATGCGCCCGGTTGGCGATCACCTCGTTCACATTCATGTTGGATTGTGTGCCCGAGCCGGTTTGCCAGATAACGAGCGGAAACTCGCTATCCAGCTTACCCTGTAATATTTCATCACATACCTGTGCTATCAGGTTGCGTTTTTCCATGGGCAAAACACCCAAATCGGCATTGGTATAAGCGGCTGCTTTTTTAAGATAGGCAAAGGCCGCGATAATCTCCTTTGGCATGGACGCCTCGGGCCCTATTTTAAAATTATTGCGCGACCGCTCGGTTTGCGCCCCCCAGTATTTATCGGCGGGTACCTGTACCTCGCCCATGGTATCGTGCTCCGTTCTGAAGTTCATGGAATGTGTATTTTGCAGCGCAAAGGTAGGGTTTTATATGGTGCCGATAAACGGGATTTGGTAAACTTTTTACAAAACGAAACAGACTTATTGTTATTAACAATTTAAAAAATTTAAACATTCCTTTATCCCTGCCGTATAATTGTTCATTTTCGCTTTTTGTAACCTGTGAAAACTCCGCCTATATGCGATTTGTGATTAAAACGGCTTTAACTTTTGCGGCCAACCTGGTTTTTTTAACCTCCTGTTCTTCCAAACACACTGACAATAATACCGATCCCGCTGTTTCGCCGAAACCGCTCAATACCAAAGCCTTATTGGCTTATAACCCTAAAGACGCCGACAAACGGATCGATGCTTTTATCGAGCAGCTGCACCGCACCCGGGGGTTTAACGGCAATGTGCTTGTAGCAAAACATGGTAAAATAATTTATGAAAAAGCGCTAGGCTGGGCCGATTACCTGCACCGCGACAGCTTAAAGATCAATTCGCAGTTTGAGCTGGCGTCGGTGACTAAAACCATGACCTCGACCGCCATTTTAATGCTGTGGGAACAAGGCAAGCTGAAGCTGGATGATGATGTAAAGAAATTCTTCCCGGATTTTCCATATAATGGCGTCACTATCCGGTTGCTGTTAACGCATCGGTCGGGTATGATGAACTACGTTTATTTTACCGACGACCTGTACCGCGCCAACCACTGGAACCAGCGAAAGGGTATTACAAATACCGAGGAAATGGCCCTTATCGCCAAATATAAGCCCCGGCCGTTCAATGTGCCGAACAAGCGGTTTTTATACAATAACTCGAACTTTATGGTGCTCGGATCGATCATTGAAAAAGTGACCGGTCAATCGTATGCCGATTTCATGAAGCAGCATATTTTTAAGCCGTCGGGGATGGAGCACACCGCGGTATATTCAAAAGCCGTGTATGACAAAATACCCGTTGATGTAGTCGGCCACGACAGGGGGCAATGGCGTTATTCGGTTGTTCAAAATTTCCTTGACGGCCCTGTAGGCGATAAGGGTGTATATAGCACTGTAGGCGATCTATACCTTTTCGACCGGGCTTTGCGCGCCGGGAGGCTGCTGAAACAATCCACCATGGATTCGGCTTATGTGCCGCGCAATCCCATCATTCACGGGCACTTTAGCTACGGTTACGGCTGGCGGATATTCGAAGCGCCCGGACAGCAGGTAATTTACCACACCGGCTGGTGGCACGGGTTCAGGCATATTTATTTAAGGGATATAAAAGACGATATCACCATAGTGATGCTCTCTAACCTGGCCAACGGCAGCTTACTCAAGCTGGACGACCTGTTCAAAATCACCGGGATGCCCGTTGTACGTAAAAGCGCGTATAAGGGTAACGGGGATACAAGTGAAGATTAGTTGATTAAGTTCATTAGGTGAATAGTTAATAAAGTTTTTGTTTGGCGGGCGATAAAACAGTTTGCTAATTAAATTGTAGAATTAGGACTTTGGGCGACTACTCACTTAATCAACTCAATCAACAACTTAACTAATAAACCCATGTTCGACAAACTAATGCAGGCACAACAAATGGCCGGTGAAGCGAAAAAGCGGCTGGCTGCCATTTCTGTAACCGGATCGGCAGAGAGCGGGAAAATTACGGTTACCGCCGACGGGAATAAAGTTGTACAATCCGTCGCCATTGATGAAAACTTTTTAAAAGAGGCCGATAAAGAACAATTGGAAGAGCTATTGGTTATTGCCATAAATAAAGCTATGGAGCAGGCCGAAAATGTAAGCCAAAGCGAAATGGCTGCAATGACCAAAGACATGCTGGGCGGGATGGGCAATTTCTTTGGAAATTCCTGACCTCTTTAGCTTCGGAATATTATTTCAAAACATTAGCGTTTATGAAAGCAACCTATTACGGGCAATCGACGTTCGGGATTGAGACCGGCGGAAAAAAATTATTGTTCGACCCGTTTATTTCGCCAAACCCCATGGCAAAAAAGATCGATATTAACAGTTTAAAGCCTGACTACATTTTAGTGTCCCATGGCCATGGCGATCATGTGGCCGATCTGCTTACCATTCAAAAAAACAGCGGGGCGGTGGTGATCTGCATCGCCGAAATAGCAACCTGGCTGGAAAAGCAAGGCATAAGCAATGCCCACGGGATGAATATAGGAGGCAGTTTTAATTTTGATTTCGGCCGGGTAAAGATGGTGAACGCCGTTCATTCGAGCACCTTGCCCGATGGTTCCCCGGGCGGCAACCCGGCGGGGTTTGTGCTTTACGCCGAGGGAAAACGTATTTACTATGCCGGCGATACCGCGCTGACCTGGGATATGAAACTGCTGGCCGACGAAAAGATCGACTGGGCGATGTTGCCTATCGGCGACAATTATACCATGGGCGCTGATGACGCTGTTAAGGCATGCGGGTTTATCAACTGCACCAATGTGATCGGCATGCATTACGATACTTTCCCCGTAATAAAGATCGATAAGGGCGAAGTAAGGCAGAAATTTACAATGGCGGGGCTGAGTTTACGACTGCCGGAGATCGGCGAAAGCCTTGCGCTATAAACAAAAAAGCATCCGGTTTTCCGGATGCTTTTTTGTTTATCACCTACCTTTTGGTAGTGTCTTTAATTTTTGTTTTCACTTTAGCATGGGGTGATTTAGCCTTCTGTTTCATATTTCCATGCTTCATTTTGGTTTTTACCTTAACGGTATCGGTAACCGGTTTAACAGTCGCCGCGGAAACGGTTGCCAAACAGATCGCTGCCAAAGCAATCGTGCACATTAACTTTTTCATAATTAAAAAATTTAGTTTTAAGGGTTGATATATTATAACAATCCTGCTAAAAAATGTTTTTAATTATTTAAATAACTGTTCCGCTTGGTATTACGGCGCGTTTTTTCACAATAACGATTCCATCCTGTACGGTGTATGTACCGTAGTCGCCGTTTTCAAGGGGCTCGCCGCAATTTATTTGAACATCGTCGCCAATGTAGGTGTTTTTGTCTATGATAGCGTTTCGGATATGGCACCTGTCGCCAACGCCCATGATCGGCGACTTGCTTAAATGCGACTCTTCGATCTGGTCAAGGGTTTGGTAATTATCCGAACCCATGATGTAACAACTCTCAATGATAGTTCCAAAACCGATACGTGTGCGTATGCCGATAATGGAACGGCTGATATGAGTGGCATTAATGATGCATCCGTCGGCAATTATTGCCTTGTCAACCTGTGTGCCCGACATTTTAGAAGGCGGCAGCATGCGTGCCCGGGTATAGATAAAGTTTTTATCAAAAAGATTAAACTGCGGGATATCATCTGTTAAACCAAGGTTAGCCTCAAAAAACGATGGTATGGTTCCTATGTCCGTCCAGTAACCTTCATATTGATAGCTGATCACTTTATGATCTTTTATCGATTGCGGTATAATCTCTTTGCCAAAATCTGTGCGCTCGTTACCCTGCAAAAGCTCGTACAATAGCTTGCGGTTAAACAGGTATATGCCCATTGAGGCAAGGTACACTCTGCCCTCGGCTTCCATTTGCGGGCTTACCTCAGACACCCAGTTTTCGAAACCGGTTTTGGGTTTTTCAACGAAAGCAGTGATCAGGTTTTGATCGTCGGTTTTTAAAATACCAAAGCCAGGTACGTCATTAACATGCACGGGTATGGTAGCTATTGATATTTCGGCATTTTTTTCGATATGCTGCTCTATCATGGCCTCAAAATCCATTTGGTATAACTGGTCGCCGGAAAGGATAAGCACGTATTCAAAATCGTGCACGGCCAGGTGGTGCAAGCTCTGCCGTACTGCATCGGCCGTGCCCTGGAACCAGGCCACGCTCGATGGCGTTTGTTCTGCCGCCAGTATATCTACAAAGGCTTCGCTGAAGTTGCTGAAGTGGTAGGTGTTTTTAATATGCTTATTGAGCGATGCCGAGTTAAACTGCGTTAACACATAAATACGGTGAATACCCGAATGCAGGCAGTTCGAAATAGGGATGTCAACCAACCGGTACTTGCCTGCAATAGGCACAGCCGGTTTTGAACGTGTCGCGGTTAACGGAGATAACCGGCTTCCCTGGCCGCCGCCAAGTACGATGCAAATTACTTTTGAGGTCATATTACTGGATTTAAGCTTTCATAAAGGTTCATATATTCCCTGGCCGAACGATCCCACGAAAAATCGAGCGCCATCATAAATTTACGCAATGCCTGCAAATGTCTGGTATTGCTATACAGTTCAATGGCCCGGGTGGTGGCATGGCAAATATCTTCTACGCTTGCATTGTTAAACCGGATGCCATAACCGCCGTCATCACCAAAATCGATCACCGAATCTTTTAACCCGCCGGTAGCCCTTACCACGGGCATGGTACCGTATCGCAACGCGTACAACTGGTTCAACCCGCAGGGTTCCACACGCGACGGCATGAGCAGGAAATCTGAACCGGCGTACACTAAATGGGCAAGGCTTTCGTCGTACCCGATAAAAACATTGCACCATTCCGGGTAAAATGCCTTAAGTTCCAGCAACTCCTTTTCGGTTTCCTTATCGCCGGTGCCTAATATAAAAAAGTTGAATTTTCCTGGATGCTCATTAAAGCTTTCCTCCATAGCGGCAGCGAGCAGATCGGCGCCCTTTTCAACTACCAGCCGGCCGATGAACGAGATGAGCGGCAGGTCGCCCGAAAAGCCAAACCGCTCGCATAAAGCTGCCTTATTTGCGCGTTTGCCTTTTACCGGCTGACTTAATGAATATTTAGCCGCGATCATGGGGTCGGCGGCGGGGTTCCATATTTCAGTGTCGATACCGTTTATGATGCCCACACCCTTCGCCCGTTCCATATAAAACAAAAATTCAAGGCCGTTCGAGTTTACCGTAAGCTCCTCAAGGTAGGTTGGCGAAACGGTGGTATATCGCCAGCAGCATCTTACGGCGGACGCCAGCGGGTTGATACCGCCGGCCCAGTCGAGCAGGCCGGTTTTTGTCAGGTCGATCTCGGGCAGGTACGAAAGCTTATCCCAGCCAAAAGCGCCATGGTATTGCCCGTTATGGATGGTGAATATGGTAGGCGTTTGAGCGAGCCGGGTGTACAGCCTTGAGTGATATAATAAAAATGGCACCAGGCCCGAATGATGGTCGTGGCAATGGATCAGGTCAGGCGATTGCTGCGAGTAGTTGATCCAGTCTAAAAAAGCCAGTTGAAAAGCGATGAACTGCTCGGTTTCGTCGGGGTAACTGTAAACTTCTTCGCGGTCCAGCAAACCGGGTATTTTTACCAGGAATAATTCGAAACCCAGCTTATCGGTCTGCTCTTTTAATATCTCGAAATAAAGCCTGCGGACGCCCAGCAGCGTCGATCCCCTGAAAACCGTTTCGAATACATTTTCCCTGGTAAATTTGCGGTCGTAATAAGGCATAACAACCGCTGCCTGCAGTCCTGCCCTGTTTTGGTATTTGGGCAGTGCGCCAACAACGTCTGCCAGCCCGCCGACTTTTGCCACGGGATAACACTCGGCACTCAGGTGAAAAATTTTCATTCAGGTTTATGAACGATCAAGGTACTAAACATTTATCCATATGAACAAACACTTTGTTTTAAAAATGTGTTGCGAAATGTGAAATAATTCAATAAAAAAATGCCGATACTTTCGTATACCGGCATTTTGAGATTATTGTAAAATGTAAAATGATCGTTTACCTGGTGTTTTTCCCGTCAACCACCGGGCGGTTATCGGCATTTGCCAGGTCCCACGCTGTATAGAATACCAGCTGCGCGCGCTTAGCCAGCAGCGGGAAATTGATCTTACTTATTTCGTCGCCAGGCCTATGATAATCTGCATGCACGCCATTGAAGTAAAATATGATGGGCACATTGTGCTTGGCGAAATTGTAATGATCAGAGCGATAGTAAAATCGATTCGGGTCATTCGGGTCGTCGTATTTATAGTCAAGATCAAGATGGGTATAATCGTTATTCGCTTTTTCGTTCACCCGGTGCAGATCGGAGCTTAACATCGACGAACCGATCACATATACATAATTTGCCGAATCGGGCTTGCCGAGATAATCGAAGCCTATACGCCCAATCATGTCAATATTCAAATCTGCAATGGTGTTAGCTAACGGGATAACAGGATGGTCGGTATAATACTCCGAGCCAAGCAAGCCTTTTTCTTCGCCCACGTTACCCAAAAACAGGATGCTGCGGCGCGGGCCGTGGCCGTCTTTTTTTGCCTGCGTGAAGGCTTGTGCGATCTCTAAAATACCGGTTGTGCCTGATCCGTCGTCATCAGCGCCATTGTTTACGCGGTCGCCTTTTGTTCCTTCGGGCAGCATGCCGATATGGTCGTAGTGCGCCGAGATCACCAGCACCTCGTCTTTTAATTTTGGATCGGAGCCCGGTAAAAAGCCAAGCACATCAACCGCTTTTACATCTTTATGTTCGGTAACGAATGATGTTGAAATGTCCGCTTTCACTGTTTGTGTTTGCGGCTCGCCCGACTGATCGATAGCCGACCTTAACTGCTCGTAAGTTTTGCCTGAATTTTTTAAGATGGCGTTTGCCATCTCGGGCGTGATATTAAAAACAACGGCCTGGGCGCGCGTGGTTGCAGGGCCGTCCCTTTTAATGGATAAGCGGCCCGCGCCGATCTGCGAGCCGAACCTTTTGAGGTTAGCCTCAACGTTGGGCGCAACGGCCAAAATTAATGCCGGGTGTTTGCTTTGAATAAATTGCATCCGCTTGCCCCTGCCGGTAGTCCAGGTTGATTTATCGGCATTGCCGGATATTTTATATACGCCATTATTAACAGGCTCACCATCATTGATCACCAACACAACCTTACCGGTTATGTCCATATCCTTCAGGTCGTTGAAGTTATTGTCGCCTATGCCATACCCGATAAAAATAATATCGTTTGCGTTTACGGTATTGGCGTCCGCCGACCCCGTCGCGTAAAAATCCTTACCGCTGGTAAAAGGTGTGCCATTTACCGTAAATGAATTCACCTTAAAGCTATTTTCAGTCAAAGGCACATCAAAAAAATAAGAGCCGTTGACGATCGGCTGGAGCCCAAGCTTTTGAAATTCGCCTGCAATATAGTGGGCGGCTTTATCGGCGCCGGGCTTGCCGGTTTCGCGTCCTTCAAACGCATCCGATGCCAGGATACTTAGATGTTTCCTTGCCAGTTCTGGCGTAATATCGTGCGCGTACTTTACGGCGGTCGAATTTTGCTGTGCGTAAACGCCGGTTATCAGGCCGGTTAAAACAAATGCTAAAATTAATTTTTTCATATAATCGTTCAGTGGATCATTAGTTCAATTGTTCATTAGTGTCTGTTGGGATATTATCACCTTTCGCCTTTGACCTTTTAGCTTTGACCTTCCTAACAGGCTATTTTATTTACGCGGTTTGCATGGCGGCCACCCTCGAATGCTGTGCTGAAAAACACTTCGACAATTTTTTTGGCTTCGTCCAGCGAAATATAGCGCGCGGGGATACATAAAATATTGGCGTTGTTATGGCTGCGTGCGCGCTCGGCCAGTTCCCCATTCCAGCAAATTGCTGCGCGTATGCCCTGGTGCTTGTTGGCCGTAATGGCTACGCCGTTGCCGCTTCCGCAGATCAGGATGCCGTATTCAAATTCGCCGCTTTCCACGGCCAGCGCTACCGGATGGGCGAAATCGGGATAATCGACTGAATCAGGCGACCATGTTCCGAAATCTTTAATATCCGCCGTGGTCAATGCCGCTGCTATGGCTTGCTTGTATTCAAACCCGGCATGGTCGGCGCCGACGGCTATTTTTATCCCTGGTTTCATTTTTTTAATGTGTCCGCACGTGCGGGATGCAGATTTCAAATGTAAGATGATTTTACAAAAGCTGAACGTCTATAGTTAACATGTCCATCACTCATCTGCATCCCGCACGTGCGGGACATATCTGCACATTATATTTTCATCAGGCCTTCTTCTTTCGCTTTACGGCGCTGCACCAATGCCGACACAAATATGCTGAATTCATACAATATAAATAACGGCAGGGCCACGACGAGCATGGTCAGCGCGTCGGGCGATGGCGTGATGACAGCGGCCAGTACGAGGATAATAATCGTAGCATAACGGCGCTTTTCGCGCATAAATTTTGGCGTTAGAATATCTAAACTTGACAGAATATAAACCACGATCGGCAGTTGAAAAACGATCCCGGCCACAAGCGTCAACATGGTTTCGGCGGATATAAACGAGTCGATGCTGAACATATTTTTTATGGTGTCGCTTACGGTATATGTTACGAAAAATCTGACGGATAAAGGCGTCACTACATAATAGCCAAAAAGCACACCGAGCATAAACAGAAAAGAACAGTAAAATACAAAGCCGCTTGCCGCTTTGCGTTCCTTCTCGTGAAGTGCCGGCTTAATAAAGCGCCATATCTCATAAAGCAGGTACGGGATCCCGCAGATAAGGCCGATCATGATCGATGAGCTGAACTGGAGATTGAACTGGCCGGCAAGCTCAGTGTTTATTAATGAAAAATTGATGCTCTTCACGCAAAACCCTTGCGGATCCAATGAAAACCAATTGTGAAATACCGTTCCCATGTTACACATCATCCGGTATGTCCAGAAATCGGTGCGCGTAGGGGCCAGTATAATACCGTAGAAAATTTTGTCGTAAAAAATGAAAGCAATGATCGTAAATACCAAAACAGCGAGGGCGGCGCGGATAATATGCCATCTTAAAGCTTCCAGGTGCTGGAAAAACGACATTTCGCCACCCATCCTTTCGCCCTTTTCCTTTAACGAATCTGTAAACCTGCTAAAAATGCTCATAGTAAATAAACTCCGGTATTTATTTCCAGATTATTCGCGCTAAGCTATTAAACGTTTTTCATTTATTCGCTGTATTCAAACGTTTCCATAAACTTTGTGGTAAAGTTTCCGGCGCGGAAATTAGGATCCTGTAATAGCTTTAAATGGAAGGGGATGGTGGTTTTTACACCTTCGATAACAAATTCGCTCAAAGCGCGCTCCATGGTGCTCAGCGCTTCGTCGCGCGTTTGCGCCATACAGATAACTTTAGCTATCATGGAATCATAGTTTGGCGGAATTACATAGCCGCTGTAAACGTGGGTATCGATACGCACACCATGGCCACCGGGCGAGTGAAAGTTGGTGATTTTACCCGGGGACGGACGGAAATTGTTAAACGGATCTTCAGCATTTATACGGCACTCGATGGCGTGTAATATAGGTTCGTAGTTTTTGCCGGAGATAGGGATGCCCGCGGCAACCTTTATCTGTTCTTTGATCAGATCGAAATTGATCACCTCTTCGGTTACCGGGTGTTCCACCTGGATACGGGTGTTCATCTCCATAAAATAAAAGTTCCGGTTTTTATCCACCAAAAACTCAACGGTGCCGGCGCCTTCGTACTTTACGGCCTTGGCGCCTTTGATGGCGGCGTCGCCCATTTTTTTACGCAGTTTTTCGGTCATAAAAGGCGAGGGTGATTCTTCCACCAGTTTTTGATGGCGCCGCTGTATGGAACAATCGCGCTCAGAAAGGTGACAAACTTTACCGTACTGGTCGCCAACCACCTGGATCTCGATGTGACGCGGATCCTCCACATACTTTTCAAGATACATACCGTCATTACCGAATGCCGCTCCGGATTCAGCACGTGCCGAATCCCACGCCGACTCAAATTCATCGTCTTTCCAAACAATGCGCATGCCCCTGCCGCCGCCCCCGGCGGTAGCTTTCAATATAACGGGGTAGCCTATTTTTTTTGCGATGTCAATTCCCTGCTTAACACTTTCCAGCAATCCTTCGGAACCGGGAATGGTGGGAACGCCCGCTTTTTTCATGGTGGCTTTGGCCGAGGCTTTATCGCCCATGGCGTTGATCTGGTCGGCGGTGGCCCCAATAAATTTTATCCCATATTCGGCGCAAATAGCCGAGAATTTAGCATTCTCCGATAAAAAACCGTAACCGGGGTGTATGGCGTCGGCATTGGTTAATTCGGCAGCAGCTATGATATTGGGAATGTTGAGGTACGAATCGCGGCTGGGCGGCGGACCAATGCAAACAGCCTCGTCGGCAAAGCGCACATGCAGGCTGTCGCGGTCGGCGGTTGAATATACCGCTATGGTTTTTATGCCCATTTCCTTACAGGTGCGAATGATCCGCAGGGCAATTTCACCACGATTAGCTATCAGGATTTTTTTAAACATAGATTAGTTTTTTTGATTTCACCGATTATTTGTCGATTTCACCGATTATATTAACACAAAAATCGGTGTAATCCTCCGGCAATCGGTGTAATCATTTACTTAGGTTCCACCAAAAATAAAGGCTGGTCGTATTCAACCGGCGATGCGTTGTCAACCAGTATTTTTACGATACGGCCCGAAACTTCCGATTCGATCTCGTTAAAAAGCTTCATCGCCTCTATAATGCATAACACATCTCCCGGCGCTATTTCATCGCCAACATTCACAAACAATGGCTTTTCAGGATTTGCCGACCGGTAGAATGTACCGATCATGGGCGACTTAACGGTTATATATTTTGAGGTGTCTTCAACTGGCTCGGCGGCGGCAACGGGCGCGGCTGCTGCGGGGGCCGGGGCGTGGGCGAGGGCAGGTGCAACAGCAGGGTGTATGATAGTTGCGGTTGAACTCCCTGCCGGGGCAGCCTGGTTGGTTTTTATGGTGATCTTAAAATCTTTTTGCTCGATTGAAACTTCGTTTACCCCCGATTTGGAAACAAAGCGTATAAGATCCTGAATTTGTTTAATATCCATCGCCCGGTAATTAATTGGTTTTTGATAAAGTTACAATTATAATGTGCAGATGTGCAAATATGCAAATGTGCGGATGTTTTAATTTATTTAAAAAAATGATTATAAGATTGTAGATCAAAGCCTAACTTAAATCGTGTCTATTTTTCTAATCTCAGCCCATCTCATTTGCACATCTGCTTATCTGCACATTTGCACATCACCTCAATAGGCCCATTTTAAATAAATCGAGCCCCAGGTAAATCCACCGCCAAATGCCGCCAGGATCAGGTTGTCGCCCTTTTTGAATTTGCTTTCCCATTCCCACAGGCATAATGGTATAGTTCCGTTGGTCGTATTGCCGTAACGTTCAATATTTACAATCACTTTATCTGCACTGACACCGGTGCGGTTAGCTGTCGCATCGATAATGCGTTTGTTGGCCTGGTGCGGAACAAGCCAGGCTATATCGTCGGACTTCAGATTGTTGCGCTCCATCACTTCCGCAGCTACATCGGCCATATTGGTTACGGCAAATTTAAAAACAGCCTGGCCCTCCTGGTAAGCATAATGCTCGCGGGCGTCGACCGTTTCGTGCGAAGCGGGTTTAACCGAGCCGCCCGCCTTTTGATGCAGGTAGGCCACGCCCGAGCCGTCGCTATGTAAAACAGAATCTATTATGCCGTAGCCTTCATCATTCGGCTCCAGCAGAACGGCGCCGCAGCCGTCGCCAAAAATGATGCAGGTGGCGCGGTCTTCATAGTTGGTTATCGACGACATTTTATCGCCGCCAACCACTAATACTTTTTTATGCTTGCCGCTTTCAATAAACTGCGACCCGGTAGCCAGGCCGAACAAAAATCCGGAACAGGCGGCCTGCAGATCCCAGCCCCACGCATTTTTCGCGCCGATCTTATCGGCCAAAATATTTGCCGTAGCGGGGAACACAAAATCGGGCGTGGTGGTACAAAATATGATCAGGTCGATCTCATCGGCGCCGATGCCGCGTTTTTCCAATAATCCTTTTACCGCCGGAACAGCCATATCCGATGTGCCCAGGCCCTCGCCCTTTAAAATGCGGCGCTCTTTAATGCCGGTGCGGGTAGTTATCCATTCGTCGTTGGTGTCAACCAGGCCCTCAAGCTCGTGATTAGTAAGTACATATTCGGGAACCCAGGCATTGATAGCCGTAATAGCTGCATGAATTTTACTCATTGTTGTATTTGTTATTGAAACGCCAGCCTGATCTTATCGACAAGCAAACTTTCGACCATATTTTTTGATAAAAGTATCATATTTTTAATCGCCTCGGGCGTTGAAATGCCATGCCCCACTACCACGGGTGCGTTGACACCCAAAATGGGGCTGCCGCCATAGGTTTCGTAATTAAACCGCTCAAAAAACTCGTCTTTTATTCCTTTGGCATGCGCGGCCTCGTAAAACGATTCGGCGAGCTTTAAAACAACGTTGCCGGTAAAGCCATCGCAAACATATACATCTGCAATATCGCTAAACAAGTCGCGGCCCTCTATATTGCCGACAAAATTAAACAACTGGTTTTCTTTCATTAAAGGAAAGGCAGCCTGGCAAAGCATATTGCCTTTTTCATCTTCCTCGCCAATGTTCATCAAAGCAACCTTCGGATCTTTTACGCCATAAACATTTTTGGAAAACAATGCGCCGAGCGCGCCAAATTGCAATAAAAATTCGGGTTTGCAGTCGGCATTGGCGCCTACATCAACAATAATACCTAAACCGCCATTCAGCTTGGGTATAAAACTTGTTATTGCCGGGCGTAAAATACCGGGGATGGTTTTTACGCTGAACATGGCGCCAACCAGCATGGCGCCGCTATTGCCTGCCGAAGAAAAAGCGTGGATAGCGCCTTCTTTGAGCATCTTAAAACCTACCGAAATGCTGGAACCGGGTTTATTGATAACCGCCTTGGCCGGGTGCTCGGCCATGCCGATCACCTCGGTGGTGTGGTGAAATTCGAAATGACCGGGGTCGAAATTATTTTCGTGCAGCAGCTGTACAGCTACGTCTTTATCGCCGATAAGTACCAGCTGCTGACTTGCAGATAAGGCTTTATGAGCCGCTATTGCCCCTAAGATTGTTGCCTGGGGCGCAAAATCGCCGCCCATAATATCTAAGCCAATCTTCATTTCAGAAAATTAAACTTAGGCTACAGCTGCTTTTTCGATCAGTAATTTACCATTGTAGTACACGTTACCATCAACGGTGTAAGCGCGGTGCGGCAAATGCACGGCGCCGGTAGTTTTGCAGGTAGTTAAAGTTGGCGCTTCAGCCTTGTAATGGGTGCGGCGCTTATCTCTTCTCGATTTGGATATTTTTCGTTTTGGATGTGGCATAATCCTTAATTAATTACTTATTTAATATTTTTGAGAACGTCCCATCGCGGGTCTGTTTTCTCGTCGTCGGTGGTATTTGCTTTAAACTTTTCCAGCTTGTCGAGCATTTCCCTGTCGCAAAAAAAGGTATTCCCCTCGTCGCCGCACGTTGTTATAAAAGGCACGGCAACATTAATATACTCATACACCAATCCTGATATATCGATCTCGTGATCATTTTTACTCAGGGCGATGATCTCTTCGTCGTCGGCAACCGGCTCTTCGCTAAACTTAGCTACCTGCTGCTCTTGTATATCAACCGGCTGCGGGTACTGCGCCAGGCATTTATCGCAGGTGGCATCCACTGTCCCGGTGATATCGAAATCCAGGATGAGCATCGTCTCCTGCCTTTCGAGCTCCACCTTGCAAACCAGGCTGGCTTTTTTTACCAGCGAATATTCAAACTGGTCGAAAAAAGCATCTGTTATTACAAACTCAAACTGGTGCTTTCCCAGTTTAAGGCCGGTAAAAGGAATCGAAAATTCTCTTAGCGATTTCAATGAGCAACAATTAGCCCGCAAATGTAGGGATAAATTTCAAATTTGGAAAGTGTTTTTTGGGGATAAAATTTGGGGGATAACGTGGTCACTTATCGGGGATAGCGGCATCCTTTTATCGCGGCGGGTTCAGGTATGGCGCCTTTATTGTTTTGACGCCTGCTACAACGTCAATTATCGATACTGTAACCGTTCATCCTTATTATTTTACTATTCGTATAGGAAAGAGAGGTATTGATGTAATTAATTCCACTTTGATTTATTTTCCTGTTAAGTTCAAGGCAAATTATAAGCCTTTCCTCTTTATATTTTGTAACCTGCGCTTTAAAATCTATTACCCGGGATCCCCATATTAAAACCTATAACTTAATTGATATGAGTATTTTTTCGCTTAACCGCCCGCCAAACCCGGATGCAGCAGTTATTAAATTATTGAAAAATTTAAAGCTGAACATGTCCCGGGCAGCCATCAGCGCGGAATTAGAGAAACACCCCGATTATCCCAGCCTTTTAGCCATTAGTGATGTGCTGACATCGTTCGGTATTGACAACGCGGCCTTCCGGATTGAGCCGGATAAGCTTGCCGGGGTGCCCTGCCCTTTTATTGCGCACACCAGCACAAATGGCGGCGACTTTATAGTCGTAAATAAAATAGATGGCGAAAACATGGTGGTTTCGAGCGATAAACGGAATAAGGTAAAATTTAATATTGTTGAATTTAAGAAAATATTTAACGGTGTTGTTTTAACCGCAGATGCCAGTCCGCTGTTAGCGTCAGGGCCAAAACCGGCAACAGTTTTAAATGATATTAAGCCCGCGCTTGCAGCCGTCGGCGCATCGGCCGTTTTCCTGTTGGCGCTTGTGTTCCAGGCAGGGTATTTTACGAGCCTTAATTGGCAGCTTGGACTGTTTACCTTTATTAAGAGTGCCGGTTTAATTACTTCCGTATTGCTGCTCATTCAATCCATCGACAGCAACAACCCATTGGTGCAGGTGCTTTGTCAAACTAAGGGTAAAACAAATTGTAATGCTATCCTATCGTCAAATGCGGCAAAGGTATTTGGCGTTGGTTGGCTCAGCTGGAGCGAGGTAGGCTTCTTTTACTTTTGCGGCACCTGGCTGCTGGTTTTATTCGGCGGGAATTCTGCTTTCACAATGACCACATTATTAGTTCTTAATCTGGTTAGCCTGCCTTATACGGTTTATTCCATTTATTACCAAGCACGCGTGGCCAAACAATGGTGTACATTGTGTTGCACCGTACAGGCACTTTTATGGTTGGAATTTATTCTGTTAGTTACCTATACCTATCGCAACCTTACCCCCCTCTCTCCTGGAGAGGACTGGGGTGAGGCTGTAACTCCTCTTGTTATTTGTCTGTTAACGCCGGTTATATTGTGGACGCTCCTGAAGCCACTGTTTCTAAAGCTGCAGCAACTGCAGCCGTTAAAAGAACAGCTGCGAAAGTTCAAATATAACGCCGAGCTATTCAATACAATGCTAACCGAACAGCCAAAATATACGTTGCCCGAAGAAGAGTGGAGTATTGTTTTAGGAAACACGGAGGCCAATAATACGATCACTATGGTAACTAATCCTTACTGCCCGCCATGTGCCAAAACGCATAAGCTCCTGGATGAGCTATTGAGAGAAAATGACAACGTACAGGCGCGCATCGTATTTACGGCCAATAATACTGAAAACGATATTAAAACGCCGGTAAGCCGGCACCTGATGGCGCTGAATAACCTGCACGATAAAACCATTGTGCGAAAGGCCCTGCACGATTGGTACGAGCAAAAACAAAAAAGTTACGAAGCCTGGGCAAAGATTTACCCGATTGAACTACAGGAAACCGAATTTTATAAAATTGACCGGCAGCACGAATGGTGCGAGATGGCAGAAGTTACCGCTACGCCAACATTAGTGCTTAATGGTTACCGCCTGCCGCAATTGTACCAGCTGCCGGATTTAAAATACATGCTGCAATAGCAGTACAAAATACTTTTCGCGAAAGTAGGGAGCATACACCTTGTAATATATGCGGCCTGAATACCGGGGCGTGGTTTCGGTAAATCTATTTAAATTAAAACTTTAATTTTATGAAAGATTTAAAAAAACTGAGCAGGGAGGAGATGAGACATGTTTTAGGAGGTGTAGCTTCCCCGCCACAATGTGGTAGTCCAAGCGATTCCGGGGGCTGTAGTACTGCCGCCTGTACAGCTTCCAGTGGAGATTGTAAAGGTAAGCCTGGTACATGTGGAGGCACTTCATCCTGTATGTGTGCTGCAGTTTGCTAGTACAACAAACAACGGTTGTGGCGTACTTTAGTGTACGTTACAACCGTAAATTCCTATTAAATGGGAATTATTCGCTTTCCAATATATTTGAAATTCGGGTTTTATAAACAAAACTACGATGTTATTAAATTAATAGCTTTTATGGCCTGAAAGTATAAAGTGAAAAAGCATATCGAGCCGTCTTGGATACTTATGAAATCGAAATTATTTCTATTGTTGTCGTTTTGTTTTGTTGCGGCTTCTGTCAGTGCTCAAAAGGGCGCCTCTGTTAAGTTTAATATTGGTGATGCTGCTCCACCCTTGAGGGTACGGGAGTGGATTAAAGGCACGCCGGTTAAAAGCTTTGAAAAGGGTAATATATATGTAGTGGAATTTTGGGCAACATGGTGTAGGCCATGTATTGCAGCGATGCCTCATCTTTCGCATTTAGCCCGTAAATACAGTCATAAGGTTAGCTTTTCAGCGATCGCTGTGTATGAATCGCGTGGAGCTAAACCGACATCCATCGCGCAGCTTAAGGATTTTGTTGATGGCATGGGACACCGAATGGATTTTAACGTGGCAGCAGAGGATACCAATTTCACGGTACACGATTGGCTTGATGCGTACGGAGAAGATGGCATCCCCACTACTTTTGTCATCAATCGTGAAGGAAAAGTGGCCTGGATTGGGCATCCGCACGATCTTGATACCGTTTTACGCAAAATAGTTAAAAACACATGGGACACGAGGGATATGGAGCAACTATTATCCAAAAAAATATATAATGATCGTTGGCAGAAATCGGATATGGAAGTGATCGACAAAGTGCGGAAATATCAAGGGGTCTATGACCATCTTGAAGACATTGGCAACCCCGACTCGACCCTTTTTGTAGTCAATGAAATGGTAAAAAAGCATCCTGATTTAAAATATACACCCTGGATAGTGTCCTATACCTTTTCTGCATTACTCAGGACCGACCCGCACAAGGCTTACGAATTTGGCAAACAGGCAATGGTAACAACTACCTATACGAGGCCTGCCTGGTATATGATTATTGGCGTTATAAAGGACGATTCGCGCAAAGTACATATGACACCGGAAATTTACCGATTAGGCGCAGAATGTTACCAGGCCGAAATTGATCATACAACTTATCCTAAAATTGTTGATATAGCCGAAAAATATCGGGAAATGGCAGGATGGTATAGATTGGCGGGAGACCAGCCGATGGCCATAAAGGCGGAGAAAAAAGCGATGAAATTTGAACGCCGCCAAGAGTCAGGTAAGATTGTTTCAAGATAATTTTCGTTCCAAATTGCGTTGTCCGATTGTATGACCTAGCACGGTTAACGACACATAAGCAAAACTTGATTCAACAACAAATGAGCTTTAAATTTTACAAACAACCCGATGCTATGGACTGCGGCCCCACTTGCCTGCGCATGGTTGCTAAACATTATGGTCGCAATTTTAAACTGCAAACTTTGCGGCAGCTTTGCGAGATCAGCAAAGAAGGTGTTTCTCTTTTAGGTATCAGCGATGCGGCAGAGAAAATCGGCTTTCGCACACTGGGCGTAAAACTCACCCCGGATCAACTAAAAGATGCCGAGCTGCCCTGTATTTTACACTGGCGGCAGCATCATTTTGTGGTGCTTTATAAAATTAAGAACCAGAAATATTATTTGGCCGACCCGGCCGCAGGGTTGGTTGTGTTAAGCCGGGAAGATTTTAACCGCAGCTGGGAGGGGGATAAGGAAAAGAAAGAGGGGATAGCCCTGTTGCTTGCCCCCACCCCGCAATTTTACGATCAGGATGATGAAAAGGGCAGCGAGGTGCGGTGGTCGTTTTTGCTGAGATATTTGATCACTTACCGCACGCTGGTTATCCAGCTGCTGTTCGGCCTTGGCATCGGCAGCTTGCTCCAATTGATCACGCCGTTTTTAACGCAATCTATTGTTGATATCGGCATCAACACCCGCAACCTTAATTTTATCTATATTATCCTTATCGCGCAGATTGCCCTCATCATCGGGCGGGTAAGCGTGGAGTTTATCCGGAGCTGGATATTGCTGCATATCAGCACCCGGGTGAACATCTCGATCCTCACCGATTTTTTGATCAAGCTGATGAAGCTGCCGATGGGCTTTTTCGATACCAAAATGACGGGCGACATTATGCAAAGGATGAACGATCAAAAAAACATCCAAAGCTTTTTGACCGGATCGACGCTCACCACGATATTCTCCATGTTTAACCTGCTGGTATTTTCGGTGGTGCTGGCTTACTATAATATTTCCATTTTCTTTGTGTTCGCGGTAAGCAGCACCTTGTATACTGCCTGGATCGTGCTGTTTTTGAAACGCCGCCGCGCGCTTAACTATAAAAGCTTCGAGGTGTCGGCCCGGAATCAAAGCAGCATCGTACAGCTGATAGGCGGCATGCAGGAAATAAAGCTCAACAACTGCGAGCAACAAAAACGCTGGGAATGGGAGCATATACAGGCGCGATTATTTAAGTTCAACGTAAAAACGCTGGCGTTGAGTCAATACCAGCAGGGCGGCGCCACGTTTATTAACGAAGGCAAAAACATACTGATCACGTTTTTAAGCGCCGAGGCGGTGATCAGCGGCAACCTTACCCTTGGCGCCATGGTGGCCATACAAACCATCATTGGCCAGCTGAACGGCCCGATAGAACAGCTGCTGGGCTTTATCCAGGGTTTCCAGGACGCCAAGATCAGCCTGGAGCGGCTGAACGAAATACACCAGATGCAGGACGAAGAGCCCGCGGGAAAAGATTGGAACCACACACTTCCGGAAAACAAAAGTTTATCCATCAATAACCTCACTTTCCGCTACCCGGGCGCCGGCAATGAGCCGGTGCTCGAAAACATCGACCTGTACATTCCGCATGGCAAAACTACGGCCATCGTAGGCATGAGCGGCAGCGGCAAGACCACGATACTCAAATTATTGCTCCGGTTTTATGAACCGCAAAAAGGCGAGATAAAAGTGGGCGACCAACCCATCAATAATATCGGCTTTAAAACCTGGCGCAGCGAGTGCGGCGTGGTGATGCAGGATGGATTTATATTTTCGGACAGCATCGAGCGCAACATTGCCGTTGGGGACGAATATCCCGACAAGGTAAAACTACGGCATGCGATCAAAGTAGCGAACATACAGGATTTTATCGACGGGCTGCCGCTGGGATTGAACACCAAAATAGGCGCCGAGGGTAACGGCATTAGCCAGGGGCAGCGCCAGCGGATGCTGATAGCGCGCGCGGTGTACAAAGATCCGCAATTTTTGTTTTTCGACGAAGCCACCAACGCGCTGGATGCCAACAACGAAAGGGTGATCATGAACAACCTTCAGCAGTTTTTTGAGGGCCGCACGGTGATCATCGTAGCGCACCGGCTAAGCACGGTAAGCAATGCCGACAACATTATCGTGCTGGATAAGGGGCGCATCATCGAGCAGGGCACGCATCATGAGCTGACATCGCTTAAAGGGGACTACTATAAGTTGGTGAAGAATCAATTGGAGTTGGGGACGTAGGGGAGCTGAAAGGTAAAAGGCGAAAGGTGAAGGTTGGATAAAAGGAATTTAAGAAAGCATTTGGATGTCTCCGGGAGCCTATAAGTTATGGTCAATTATGGTCAATGAATAAGGCTTGCTTAGTAAGCACAAAAATACTTCTCGCGAAAGTAAAGGAGCATGCACTTTTAAAACAAATGCCGGTTGTGCCGTGATAACTAAACAAATTATTCATTACCTTTTATAAATTTAATTTTATGGAAAAGTTTAAAAAACTCAGCAGGGCTGAAATGAAAAAAGTTAATGGTGGTAGCCCAGGAGGATGCTCTACCGGAGCAAATTGCACCTATTATGTAGGCGAACCGGGAAACGGTGGCGGTTATGTTGATGGAAATTGCGCTGAAGTTGGTGGCACTTGCAACTGTACAAATGGGGTAACATATGGAGGGAGTCCATTCTGCTAATTTTTAATTTATCTTTCCAATGGTGAGCTTTATCATTGTTGGAAAGATAATTATTCGTTTATTTTGATCATAGTATATGTTGTTAATTTTAATTAACATAGCTAACCAATGAATTCAAAAATATTACTTAAACCCTATCTGTTGTTATCGATAACCGCATTATCATTTACAGGCGGCAATGCCCATGCGCAAACGGCCCTGTTTTTTAGCCACGCCCTAACCCGTATTGAAGCCCGACCCGCTTCGGAGAAAGCCTACCTGCATTTAAACAAGCCGAACTATGACTTTGGTGATACGATATGGTATAAAGCGTATACGGTAGTAGGACAGCACCACCAGCTGTCGGCATTGAGCGGGGTGCTGTATGTTGAATTATTGAGCCCCAAAGATTCGCTGGTTGCCCGTCAGGTATTGCCGTTAACATCGGGGGTAGCGTGGAGCGATATCCCCCTGGGCAAAACGTTGGCGCAGGGCAGTTACCGCATCCGCGTCTATACCACCTGGATGCGTAACGCCGGGCCGGAATACTTTTATGACCAAAGGGTACGCATTGGCGGCATGGCGCCTGCGGTGATCAATACAGTTAAGGAAATTGAAAAACCGGACGTGCAATTCTTGCCGGAAGGGGGTAACCTGGTCAGCGGCGTGCGGTCGCGCGTGGCGGTTAAGGCTGTAAATAACAAAGGTACTGGCGAAGACATAAAAGGAACCATAACAGACAATGAAGGCACCGTAGTAGCCGACTTTACCACGCAGCATTTGGGCATGGGGGTATTTGCCTTTATCCCGCAAAGCGGCAAAACCTATAAAGCAAAAATAAGCACGGCAGGCGAAGCCGGGTTTACGGTTGACCTGCCCAAAGCCATTGAAGAAGGCTATACCCTTGCCTTGAACAATGAACAACCTGACAGTATCCTTGTAAAAATAGCGGTAAACGAAAAAACATTCAATGATCAAAAGAACAGCACATTTTATATCATCGCGCAAAGCAATGGGAAGATATACTACACCTCTCAGGGAAAGCTGGAAGGATTGGTGTATACGGCAAGGGTGGAGAAAGCCCGGTTCCCGACAGGCATCGCGCAGTTTACGCTGTTCTCGAAAAACGGTGAACCGGTTGCAGAACGCATTGTGTTTATCCGTGGCAACGATATGCTTAACCTTACCATAAACGCAGCCGCCATAAACTATACCGCAAGGCAGCCGGTAAAGCTAACGCTTGAGGTAAAGGACCCAAACAATAAACCCGTTACAGGCAGCTTTTCGGCATCAGTGATCAACGAAAGTTTGGTAAACCCGGATGAAAACGCAGAAAGTACGATCCTGAATAACCTGTTGCTGACCTCGGAGCTGAAAGGGAACATCGAGCAGCCCAACTACTATTTAAACAATACCGATGAACAAACAAGGTCCGACCTGGATGTGCTGATGCTTACCCAGGGGTACCGGAGGTACGACTGGAAACAAGTTCTAACCGATACCACCCAAAAGATAACTTACCAGCCAGAGCGGTCGCTCCAGGTCACAGGCACGTTGAAAACACCATCAGGCAAACCTATCGCCAACGGTAAAGTAACGCTGGTAGCAGCGAAGGAAAACCTGCTTAAAGATACCACCACGGATGCAGAGGGCAATTTCAGGTTTGCCAACCTCATCCTTACCGACACGGCGCAACTTGTGCTGAAAGCCAGGAAGGAAAACAAAAATGATAACGTGCGGATAAGCGTGCAGCAACAGGGTTACCCCGCCATAACGCCCTTGCCTTATTACGAGCCCGGGTACCAGCAGATGAAGCCGCAAACGATGGCTGTTATGCAGCAGCGTTATACGGATTATGTAAAAGAGCAGCAATTGAGCAAAAAAAGCATAGTGTTAAAACAGGTGAACATTCACGGTTACCGGCACCCGAAAGTGCCTGAGCTCACATTTTCGTCGAACCTGAACGGGCCGGGGCATGCCGACCAGATCATCATGGGTAAAGAAGTGGAAGGCTGTGTAACCTTGTCGGATTGTTTGCAGGGCCGAGTTACGGGCGTGGTATTCACTCACCCTAACGCGTGGGGTGAACGAAAACCTTATTTGATGCGCGCAATGGGCAGGCTGTCCGGGACTCCCCAAATGGTGGTAATTGTCGATGGTATGGTAATGGACGGCGTACATTTAGACGAAATTAATACCAAAGATATAGCCAGCATCGAGGTATTGCGCAGTGGAAACTACCTGGCTATTTATGGCTCAAATGCACCAGGCGGGGCATTTGTTATCACTACCAAGCGCGGCGGCGAGGACAGCCGCGCGGCAACGCCAAAGTCATCATTGGGTTTACTGGCGTACCCGTATATAGGCTATTATAAAACAAAAACATTCTATAGGCCAAAGTACACGGCCAACAGCAATAAGCAAATACCCGATGTACGCAATGCTGTATACTGGAATCCCAACATGATCACCGGCAAAGACGGTAAGGCGTCGATGGCTTATTTTAACGGCGATGCTAAAGGCACGTATCGCGTAGTTGTGGAGGGCATTGACGACGAGGGCAACCTGGGCAGAGCGGTGTTTAGGTATAAGGTGGAATAATTTTAAGTAAGCAAATGGAAATCAACACAATTCAGCAATTAAACGGCGAGACAATAAGAACGATCGATCAGCCCCGGCATACCGACGATATGCACGATATTATCACCGCGGTGCCGTCGTGGCTGCTGCGGTGGGGCATCAATTTGTTTTTTGGGATATTGGTATTGATTGCCGGGCTGGCGGCTGTGATACGATACCCCGATATTGTGAAGGCTCAATTAAAAATTGATTCGCCCAACTCGCCCAAACCTGTAGTGGCCAAAGTGCCCGGAAAACTGGTAAAGCTGCTGGTGTCTGAAAATGAAACGGTTGCGGCGGGGCAGCCGCTGGCTTACCTGGAAAGTACTGCTAATCATGCGAAAGTGTTAGCGTTGCTTGGCAATTTGAAGACGATGCAGCAGGAAGTATTGCATAATACGTCTGTTAACCGGCTGCTTTTTAACGAAACGGATAATTTACAGTTTGGCGAGCTTCAATCGGCTTACCAGGGCTTTATCCAGGAATATTTAACTTATAGATCTTCGGTTGAAAATGGTTTTTTGGTTAAAAAGAGAGCCTATCTTCAAAAAGACCTTACTTATCTTTCTCAACAGCAGCAACAGCTGAATACGCAAAAAGCAATTGAACAAAAAGACCTGGGTCTTGCCGGCGACGAGTACGAAATGCATAAAAAGCTGGCGCAGCAGCAGGTTGAAACCGCAGCGGAACTAAGACAGGAGGAAAGTAAATACCTGGCAAAAAAATCGCCGCTGGTGCAAACCGAGTCGGCCATGATAACGGGGAATAATAATTACATGGCCAAACAAAAGGATATACTGGAACTGGACAACCAGCTGCGCGAAGAAAAGGCGAAATTTTTACAGGCGTTGAATAGCCTGATCAGCGCTGCCGAAGACTGGAAAAGCAAGTACATATTGAGCGCATCGCAGCCGGGCAGGCTTACTTTTGCCGGCATTGTGCAGGAGAACCAGGTAATTGCGCCGAACCAGGAAGTGTTTTATGTGAACCCCGGCAACGAGCAGTTTTTTGGTGAAATGATGATCAGTCAAAATAATATGGGCAAGGTAAAGGTAGGACAGCAGGTGCTGGTAAAGCTTAGAAGCTACCCTTTTGAGGAATACGGGATGATACGCGGACGGATAAAATATATAGCCGACATTCCGTATAAAGACAGCGTGTTTATATCGAAGGTGGAGTTTAGAATAAGGAATACATCCGACCTGAGAAAACCGATCCATTTGAAACAAGGTATGATGGCGGATGCTGAAATAATAACACAGGACGCCACGATGCTGCAACGACTCGAAAGAAGCTTTTTTAAGATTACCGGGAATAACTAGTACAGGTGCACTGCACCACCCGCGCTATTCTTTAAACGTTGCGATCACTTTGCGGCCGAGGTCGTACGTTAGGCGGAAGGCTTCCTGGTTGCTGGTGTAGCCGGGCGTGCGGTGGATGCTCAATACAAACTGGCCGCGCAGGCCTTTAGCTGAAAATGAGTTGAAAATAAGATCAAGGCGGTCGTAGAATTTCTTTTCGTAAAAAGCGTCGCCATAACCAATTTCGGAACCCTGCCCGGCATCAAACTCGTTGAACACCGCAAAGCGACCGTAGCTGCCAAACACGCTGGCTACAAAACCCATGGGTGTTTTAGCCCCGGTTACGCCGCGTTCGCGCTGGAACGACGCCAGTATGCCCACTTCGAAAGATATGGAATCGAGCAGGTGTTGTTTTTGCGTGAAATCCAGGCCGAGCTTTATTTCGGCACCACCGTTATCCCCAATATGGTCGGTCGGCAATAAAATTTCGGCGCCCGCGTCGTGCATCATAAACGCAAAATGAGAAATGTAAAACGGCCCGCTCAAACTGGGGCGATATTTGCCTTCCTCGCCAAAAATAAACTGTTCGCGCTGGGTTTGGGTTTGCCTGCTCAGCCAGTCGATAAAACCGAGTTGCATAAAATGGGCGGTATGGTATCGCGCAAGCAAACCTTCGATATTCGGGCGGTAGTACATCAGGGTATCATTAAGCAGCGCACGCGGAAAGTTGTCGACCAGCTCGGCGCGGGGAAACTCGCCGGCATTAAAAAGCCAGTTTTTGCTTTCGTATTTGTAATAAACTATGGGGTCGGCTTTTATAAAAAACGGAACAGCGCCAAATTCGTGCATGGTATTTACGCCCACCACGAAATGATTTAAGCTGTCGATGTTGAGCCCGAAGTTGAGTGCCGTCCGTGTCCCCGAGTAGGTGCGCGAGCGGGGGATGAAGTCCTTGTATTCGCGGTTATCCAAAAAAGCAAGGCCGGTAAAGTTTACGTCGACGGTTTGCGCAAACGAGGCTGTACACGATATGGCTGTGAGCAGGACAAGGAAGTAAAATTTCTTCATTAAGGGCTATTTCACCGTAAAGGTAATGATTTTGCTGTTTTTACTGCCGGGGAAGGGATCCGTCTGTAAAGAAAACAGCAGTTCCATTTGGCCGGGTTGCCGCGGGGCGGTTACTGTAAATGCATAGTGCGTGGATTGACCTGCGTTTAAGTTGATTTGCTTAAAAGATGCCGGCGCCCGCTGAACTTCCACCGTACTGTCGCCTTTAAAAAAGCAGGCCTGCAGGGTGACGGGATGCAAAAACCCTTTGTCTGAAAAGTTAATAGCGTGGCGGTACGGGTTGTTTATGGTAAGATCGAACGTGATTTTTTGCCCGGGCGCAGCCGTTATTTTATCAAGCGGCGTTTCGAAATCTACCTGCTGGTAGGTGCGCACGTCGTCTACCCGGCAGCCATACCAGGTACCGGCGGCCAATTTTATGGTGTCGGTTTTATAACCTTTTACAGGCCGATAGAATAAATAATAAACACGTTTGTGCTGGATGCTATCTTCCATCGGCCAGATGTCAAATTGGGTGCGCCGGTAATACCAGGGGTCGTAAGCGAAGCATTTTAAGCTGTTGGTGTAATAGTTATATTTCGATGGGTTTTGAAAGCCTTCGCTCATCACCACATAACTGTTTCCCGCCCTTTGTTTTACCTCGTGCGCCCAATCCTTAAACCCATAATAGCTTTTTAAGTGGCCGTACGTTTTGGCAAAGCCGAACCCGCCGATAATAATGATTCTTACAACCAAAATCAAGCCCAGATTGACCAAAGCGAGCGGGAACAGCCATCGCGGCCAACCGCCGGCTTGTTTAAAACTAATGAGCGTTAGCATCACCAGCGGAGCGAACAGGATAAATGTCCACTGCGGCTGTACCGTGCCTTTAAAGCTGCTAACCAGGAAGAAAAGCAACGTACCCACACAATTGACCAGCAGGCAGCGGATAAACGCATCTTTAACGCGAACCGTAAACGCTTTATAAAAAAAGAACCAGCCAACCAGCGGACCGGCCATGAGTAACTGGCCCGGCAGGTACGAAAACGTGTCGGTAAAGTTGTATATGCGGGCCGAGCGCTCGAATAAATGATAATTTATTGACGGGTAGCCATGATCGATTTGCCAGAGTATATGCGGAAGATAAAGCACCCCTGCCAGTACCACGATAATCCAGAACGACCCACGCCGCAATAATTTTATGTTGGACAGGACAGTAAAGCCAATGAGCAGCACGGCATTGTACTTACTGTATAAAAGGCATGCGACAATGACACCGAGCACAATTGCCAGCAATAATTTATCATCCTCAATATAGCGCTGGTAAAAGAAATAGAACAGCACCGTAAAAAAGAAAAGCGGCGCATCGGGGGTGGTGGTAAACCCGTAAATGTGAAAGATGAATATCCCGGAAACAACCAAAACAAATGCACTGGTGCTAACCGCATATCGTTTTAAAATAAGCCAGAGGAAATAGATGGAGGCTGAACTGGCCAGCACAGTAAGCAGCCGCAGGCCCAGCTCATTATGGATGATGCTGTCGCCGATGCGGATAAAAATGGCCACCATGGGCGGATGGTCGAAATAGCCCCAGTCTAAATGGCGTGAGTACAGCCAATAATAGGCTTCATCTCCCTGCAGTTCCAGTGTGTAAGCCTGGATGGCGTTCAATATCGTCCACAGCAGCAAAAAATATAGAATGGTTTTGTTGTTGCGGGATGACTTTATAATGTTACCGGGCATTTACAGAAATTGATGCTGTAAAGGTATAATAAAAGCTAAAATGCCAACTGCTCCGTTTTAGAGCTTATAAACGCGGGGGGTATTAAATTGACAAAATAACGGCTTGTAAATCAGGTATTCTCTTGAAGCCTTTGTCCATTGTAAATAAGGGTAGATCATAATATATCGAAGTTGCGGCTATTACCGCGTCCGGAAGCTTAATTTTAAGTTTTGACCTGATCGAAATAGTAATATCCTTGATGGCGGGCTCAATATCAACGATGTAACACTGCGATAAGAAGTCTTTTAACAACCCCAAATCTTTAGGAGTGATATTAGGAAAACTTAAAACTTCTATTTCCGAGATAACCGAAACAAACAGATCCCGATCGGTAATTAATTCCTGTACCTCGTTGACGCCGTTAAAGAGATTGATAATTAAAGAAGTATCAACAACAATTCTATCGCCACTCATTTCGCGCTTTTAATTGATACGCTAAGCCATCGATGTCAAACTTGATCTTGCCGAAATATTTATCCAGTTTTATCGACGCTTTTTTTTTGGAAAGTTTTGTTAATTCCTTATCAAGTTTGCTCCTGCTGGTTGATTTGTCGACTTCAATTATCTTCGCCATATACAAAAGTACATATTAAATTAAAGAATAATACGAATGCCTACACTCCCAGCAATAACCTTGCAGGATCTTCAAGCAATTGCTTTACCCGTACGAGGAAACTGACCGATTCGCGTCCATCGACGATGCGGTGGTCATACGACAACGCCAGGTACATCATCGGCCGGATCACCACCTGTCCGTTTACAGCAACCGGCCGCTCAATGATGTTGTGCATACCGAGGATAGCCGACTGCGGCGAGTTCAGAATCGGCGTCGACATCATGGAACCGAACACACCGCCATTGGTAATGGTAAACGTTCCGCCCGTCATTTCTTCGATGGTCAGTTTATTTTCGCGGGCTTTAAGCGCTAATGCGGCCACTGCTTTTTCAATATCGGCCAGGCTCATGCTTTCGGCATTGCGGATCACCGGTACAACCAGTCCTTTAGGGGCCGACACGGCGATGGAAATATCAGCATAGTTACTGTAAATTATTTCTTCGCCGTCGATACGCGCGCCCACGGACGGCCAGTCCTTTAATGCCTCGCAAACTGCCTTTGTGAAAAATGACATAAAACCCAGGCCCACGCCATACTTTTCCTTAAACTTATCCTTGTATTTGCTGCGCAACTCCATAATGGGCGACATGTCCACCTCGTTAAAGGTAGTCAGCATAGCTGTTTCGTTTTTAACAGTTACCAATCGCCGGGCTACGGTTTTCCGCAACGACGACATCTTTTCGCGGCGGTCGGTTCTTGTCCCTGGTGCAAAAGATTCAGCCTTTGGCATAACAACTTCCGGCTTCTGACTTCCGGCTTCTGACTGCTGACTTCCTTTACTCACCTGCGGATTTTCCGATATCTTTTCGGCAAGCAAGGCATCTTCCTTGGTTATCCTTCCGGCTACGCCGGTGCCGCTTACGCTTTTGGTGTCGACGCCTTTTTCGGCTAATATTTTAGCGGCAGCGGGTGAGGGTGTGCCCGAAGCGTAGGTTTTTGATCCGGTAGTTGCAGAAGCGACCGGCGCAGCTTCCTTCGTATCATTGGCTGGCAGTGCCGCTTTCACGTCAGGAGCGTCGGATGTTTCAATGGTGCATACCACGGCGCCAATGGCTAAAGTTTCGCCTTCTTTGGCTTTTGTATGCAATACGCCGGCTTGCTCGGCAGTGAGTTCAAATGTTGCTTTGTCCGACTCAAGCTCGGCAATGGCTTCATCCATCGCCACAGTTTCGCCATCTTTTTTTATCCAGCGCGATAAGGTTACTTCGGTTATAGATTCGCCTACGGGAGGAACTTTTACTTCTATCGATCCTTTTGCAGATGATTCAGCGGCTGCTTTTACAGGCGTGCCGTTAGCAGGTGGCGGAGCGGGTACATTAGCAACTACTTCGGGTTGAGGCTGCGCAGCCGGCGCAGCTTCTTTTGTTGCAGGAGCGACGCCATTTTCTTCAATGCTGGCTACAGCAGCGCCAATTGCCAGGGTATCGCCTTCTTTTGCTAAGGTCCTCAGTGTGCCTGCTTTCTCGGCGGTGAGCTCAAAGGTGGCTTTGTCTGATTCCAGCTCGGCAATAACTTCATCCATCTGCACCGTATCGCCATCCTTTTTTTTCCACGATGACAGGGTTACTTCCGTGATTGATTCGCCTACCGGCGGAACTTTGATCGTTAAACTCATATTTTGTTGAATTTGAAAATTTGAAGATGTGGTGATTTGAAATACCATCACTTCAAATTCTTTCGTTCTTGTGATTTCGTGCCTAAATGTTTATTTATTTGTCAATTCGAATCGTGGCGTTACGTTTTCAAATTTTCAAATCAATAGATTTTCAAATTAATTAATCTGCTCCTGCGTTGGCCATTTTTTCAGTTGTCTCTTTTACAACTGCCTTAACTTCTTTTCCCGGCGGCGCTTCAAACGCTTTTGCAATGATGTAAAGCTGTTGCGCGGCATGTTGTTTGGCAAAACCCGTTGCTGTGCTGCTGCCCTCGTGGCGCGAGATCACGTTTACATCGATCACTTTATCGTTATGAAACTTGCGGCAAATATAAGGCCATGCACCCATATTTTCCGGCTCTTCCTGTACCCACAAAAATTCGGTTGCCTTGCTATATTTTGCCTTGATCTTTAATATCTGCAAAACGGGGGTTGGATACAGCTGCTCTATGCGCACAATAGCTACGTCCCTGCGTTTGTCCGCCTGCTGTTTTTCCAACAGGTCATAGTATATCTTACCGGTACAAAGCAATACACGTTTAACCTTTTTTGGATCGGCATAATCGTCGTCTATCAACTCGCGGAACTTACCAGATGTAAACTCTTCCAGGGCCGACACGCATTTGGGGCTTCGCAATAGGCTTTTGGGTGTAAAAATGATCAAAGGCTTGCGGAAATCCCGTAACATTTGTCGCCTGATGATATGAAAAAAGTTTGCCGGTGTGGTGCAATTGGCCACCTGGATATTACTGTCCGCGCAAAGCTCAAGAAAACGTTCAACACGGGCGGACGAATGTTCGGGGCCCTGGCCCTCGTATCCATGAGGAAGAAGCATAACCAGGCCGTTGCCGCGCTGCCACTTGGTTTCGGCACTTGCTATATACTGGTCTACAATAATTTGCGCCCCGTTAAAAAAGTCGCCGAATTGTGCTTCCCAGATAGTTAGCGCGTTCGGGTTTGCCATAGCGTAACCGTATTCAAAACCCAATACGCCGTATTCGGACAACAGCGAGTTGTAAATAGAAAATTTGGCGTCTGTTTCGATGGTATCCATCGGAACAAATTCTTCTTCCGAGTCGACTAAAGTTAAAACCGCATGACGGTGCGAAAAAGTCCCGCGTTTTACATCCTCGCCGCTGAGTCTAACGGGGTGGCCTTCCTTCAGCAATGTCCCGTAAGCTAGCAGTTCGCCCATTGCCCAGTCGAACACATGGGTTTTGGTCACCATTTTATTGCGCTCGTCAAATAGTTTTTCGATCTTTTTGAAAAACTCTTTTCCCGGCGGCAATATGGATAGCTTTTTGCCGATATCCAACAGCTCAGCTTCGGGAACGGCCGTTTCCACCGGCGCAAAAAATTCTTTTGAACTGGCTATATGCAACCCCTGCCAGGCGCCCTCAAACATTTGGTTGGTTTCGGTAATCTTATCCTCGGCTTTTGATTCGTCCAGCTTTCCCTGGAGCATCTTTCGAAAATCTTTTTCAAGGGCTATCGCGAACTTCGGATCAATGCTGCCCTCATCCTGTAATTTCTGCTTATATATTTCCAGCGGATTAGGGTGCTCCTCGATCGCTTTATACAGCACCGGTTGGGTAAATTTGGGCTCATCAGCCTCGTTATGCCCATACCTCCGATAACAAAGGATATCGATAAACACGTCCGCGTGGAATACCTGGCGGTATTCCATCGCCAAATTCACTACGTACGCCAATGCCTCAACGTCGTCGCCGTTAACATGAAAAACCGGTGCTAAAACCACCTTGGCGACATCGGTGCAATAGGTGCTTGAGCGTGCGTCTTTAAAATTGGTGGTGAAGCCTATCTGGTTATTGATAACCATATGGATGGTGCCGCCGGTGCGATACCCATCCAGCTTTTCCATCTGCAGCACCTCGTACACAATACCCTGGCCCGCCACGGAAGCATCGCCATGGATCAATATCGGGGCTATTTTCAGGTGATCGCCTTCGTATTTAAAATCGATCTTCGAACGGGTTAGGCCTTCAACAACCGGGTCAACCGCTTCAAGATGCGATGGATTAGGACATAAACTTAGATGCACGTTTTTACCGGTTTTCGTCACTATATCGGTGGAATAGCCCAGGTGATATTTAACATCGCCGCCAAACGGTGATTCTTCGTCAAAATTTTTGCCCTCAAACTCCGAGAATATCTCTTTGTAAGGCTTTTCCATGATATTGGTCAGCACGTTCAGCCTGCCGCGGTGCGCCATACCGATGATAAATTCCTGTATGCCCAGCTCCGATCCATTTTGAATAACGGAATCTAAAGCAGGGATCAACGCCTCGGCGCCCTCTAACGAAAATCGTTTCTGGCCCAAAAACTTGGTCCCTAAAAAATTCTCGAAAACGACTGCCTCGTTGAGCTTATTCAGCATCAGCTTTTTCTCGTCGGGTGTGAAGGATGGCGTATTGCGCTTGCTCTCCATCCGGTCCTCGAACCATTTTAGTTTGAGCGGATTGCGGATGTAACGATATTCGGCGCCTATCGACTGGCAATAGGTTTCTTCCAGCATTTGCCGTATATCCCGCAAGGCTGCGGGCCCAAGGCCAACTTCCATACCCGCGTTAAATACCGTATCCAGGTCGGCATCGCCTAAGCCGAATGTTTCCAGTTCCTTACCGGGATAATATTTACGCCGTTGGCGCACCGGGTTCGTTTTTGTAAACAAGTGGCCCCGGGTGCGGTAACCGTCGATCATGTTCAGAACCTGTATTTCTTTTAAAAAATGTTCGGGAGTTTCAGCGTTTTCCGCAGCGGCCGATGGAGTATCTTTGCCGAAATCAAATCCTTCAAAAAACTTTTGCCATCCAAAGTCAACCGATCCGGGATCTTGTTTATATGATTCGTAAAGGGAAGTAATGTACGCAGCGTTTCCGCTGTTTATATAATTTAGACGATCCATGAGAAACCAATCTTTAAAACGGTACAAAACTAAGCATATCAGCTTGTAAACTTTTAATTTAATTTGTAATTAGTAACAAGCTGACCGGGTTGATTAACTTGATTGGGTTAGGTTGATACTGCGGATTGATCTTAACCTAATCAACCATTCAACTTAATCAACCACTCACTCCTTAATGCAAAAGCTTATGCAGGAAACTGCGCAACCAGGATATACCCTCGAAAAGAATTGCAAGGACACCGATGATGATGGTATATTGTTCGAAGGGGTTCATGTTATTATAAGACGCAAAAAGGACAAAAAGGTTACATTTATTTAAGCTAACAGCGCCGGCAGCCAGGTATCTATGTATTCGCTCGTAGTTTCAGGTTCGGCGCCTGGTTTAACCATAGTATAACGGCTTTCGTGCGGATCGTTAACACCGGCCATAAAAGCCCAGTTTCCCCAATTACTGGCCGGTGAATAGTCTATCAGTTTTTCGGCAAAATAGGCTGCGCCTTTTTCCCAGTCAACCTTAAGGTCGTTTATTAAAAATGCCGCCACGAACTGCCGTTTTTGATTACTGATATAGCCCGTAGCGTTCAACTCGTGCATAATAGCGTCAACTAAAGGAACGCCGGTTTCGCCGGCTGCCCAGGCGTCAAAAAGCTCATCCTGGTTAACTGCAGGCGTGTGTTTGGCCGAACCGTCCTTTACGACAATAAATTTCTGACCGTGTTTTTTAAACATAAACCTGAAATAGTCGCGCCATAGCAGGTCGAGCAGCAGGTTCGCATAGTTTCCATTGCCCTGTTGCTGATGCTCTATCACTTCCCAATAAACTTCCCGTAAAGACAGGCAGCCCAATGCAATCCATGGCGAAAGCATCGAAGGAGATGTGAGCTGACGCGCACCCGCGGAGGCGCCAGTATGATCATTATTTATAAAAAAGCGCCCCAACTGCTCAAAAGCAGCGTCCTCCCCACCCGTAAACCGGGTAACCGAGCGCGGGTCGTCAAATGGCTCGTTTAATCCGAGTTGCTGCAAAGTTGGTAACTGACCGGCATCCGTAACCGGCGGGGTGACGATTTTTGAAGGGGTAGTTATACATTGCCGGACGGCAGCATCGCGCTCTACCTTTTTCTTGAAAACGGCAAAGCTATCGGGTATGTCTTTTATCGGGAAAGGGAGGTCTTCTTTATGATATAAGGTGTGACCGATAAAATGCTTTAAATTTATTTTGATCTTCCATAATGCCGTTTCAACCTGTTCGGAAATTTCCGTTTCCTCGTGTGCAACCTCCCTATGGTGGTATACTTCTGATACCTGGTATTCTTCTACAAGTTTTGGTATGAGTTCGGAAGGATCGCCAACCCGGATAATCAATTCGCCCCCTATATGCCGCAGGTTTTTTTGTAAATTGCTTACCGACTCCAAAAGAAAACGCGCCCGCAGGCTGCCTGTTTTTGAATTGCCGGATGAATTTTTGCGAAAATAGAAGGGATCGAAACAATAAACGGGCAATATCCTGTCGGCTTTGCGCACTGCTTCCGACAAAATCTCGTTGTCGTGAATGCGCAGATCGTTCCTAAACCAAACCAATATTGTTTTTTCACTCATAGTTAAACGGATCGGTTAACTTTTAATGCAGCCTGCAAATTTGCAATAAATTTACCGTTCTTCACAACCGGCCGCAATTTTTGACGCCCCGGCAACATTTGTGTTGCCGGTCAGGGCTGATAAGCGATCTTGGCAAAAAAATAAAACTTTTTTATTACTGCGACATTTTATCCTTATATTTGGTAAAATTGTCGCTATGAAACTCGCCGAAAAAAAAACAAGTCCCAAGCTAAACCTTATTTATTTGCTTGGCGGTAAAAATATTCTTACAAAACCTATCCGAACAGAATTTGACATTATTTCTTTAAGTAATGAAGGTATAACCAAGGCTTCTTTAGATGCACTGATCGGCCATTTAGGTATTTCAAAAAAGGCTTTTTCGGAAAATATTCTTGATGCTTCAGTAAAAACGATCGAGCGGAAAAGAGCTACCGACCGGTTAGATAAACATACATCCTCGCATGTGATCGAAATCGCCAGGGTTACTGAACACGCTTTCGCCGTGTTTGAAAATGAGGATAAAGTAAAAAGATGGCTCAATGCACCCAACAGGGCATTAAACAATCATAAACCTATCGACTTATTTTATATACCGACCGGATTAAAAATGGTAAACGATGTTTTAGGCCGGATTGAAGAGGGCGTTTACTCCTGAAACATGGTCGTTTACCGGATCGCACAGTCGCTTTCCCGCGCCCGGGATATTTCGGGGACGGGGGCCGCAAAATATGGCGGCCGGTGGAATAGCAAGGGCACCTATATGTTATATACCAGCGCAAACAGCTCGCTGGCCTATCTTGAAAACCTGGTCCATTTCGACGAATTGAATTTTCCGCCGCACTTATATATCGCCGAAATGGAACTCAAAGAAAATGGGTTAATTTACGAATTGCCGGATAAAAAATATCCCGCCGGCTGGCAGACACATGATCATATTGAAAACAAATTAATGGGTGATAAGTGGATGGTTGAACAACGTTTCATGGCCATTAAAGTCCGTTCAGCCATCAATCATCTGGAGTCTAATTTTCTTTTAAATCCGTTATTCCCGGGTTATCACGATCAGGTAACTATTAATTATATTGAGCCGATTATCGTGGATGCCCGGTTAATTAAGTAATGTTATATTTAATATGCATACAACCTCATTCGCCGCACTTTTTGATATGGACGGCACGCTGATCGACAATACGCCCTATCATTTTAAATCGTGGCAGGCGCTTTATAAAAAATATGACAAAGGTGAATTAAGTAAAGAAACTTATTATAAAGAGATCAGCGGGGTGCCGGTGATGGAAACTATCAGGCGGGTTTTTGGCGAAGGCAGGACAGAGGCCCAGCTCAAAGATCTGCTTTACGAAAAGGAAGAATATTACCGCGAGATCTACGCGCCATATCTGGCCCCGATCAATGGTTTGGAAAACTTTTTGACCGAACTAAAAAATGCCGGTGTAAAAATGGCTATGGGCACCTCCGCTACGGTGGCGGATATCGATTTCGTTTTAAATAAAATACCCATCCGCGATGATTTTGACGCGATCATCAGCGCTGGCATGGTAACAAAGCCAAAACCCGATCCGCAGGTTTATTTGAAAGCCGCGCATGCTTTAAACATGCCGCCCGAAAAATGCGTGGTGTTTGAAGATTCGCTGGCCGGTATCAAATCTGCCAATAACGCGGGCATGAAAGTGGTGGGCATCACAACCGGCCATACTGCCGCCCAGCTGCAGCCGGTTGATTTGGTTATTGATGATTACTCGGAATTGACCGTGCAAAAAATTGCCGCGTTGTTTGAAAATTAGGACTGTTTTGCCTCACCCTGCCCTCTCCAAAGGAGAGGGTTCTAAAAAAATGATACTTTTGGAATAGTTCTCAAGTCCTCTCCTTTGGAGAGGATGAGGGAAGGCTTCGCCGTCTGGGTGAGGCTTTCTCAGTTTTTAGAAAAAATTAAATCCATGCTCCTCAAAAACACCTTTGTACACCATGTCCATTTCTGGCTAAAGGATAAAGCCGATAAACAGCGGCTGATCGACGGCATAAATACCCTGCAGCCGATAACCCATATCCGCGATATCCATATCGGCGTACCCGCCAATACCAACCGCGATGTGATCGACCGCTCATACGATGTCTCCCTGCTGCTTTTATTCGATACCCCCGCCGCGCAGGATGCCTATCAAACCGACCCAACCCACGTGCATTTTGCCGAAAACTATGCAAAACCCTTGTGCAGCAAAGTTGTTGTGCAGGATAGCGTGAACGTTTAACTGGCGCGGTTTTAATTCGATTGCGTGTGTGTGTCAACACACGTGGACACACCTGAACACAGGTGAACACACCTAACCTAATAACGCTACCGTCTGTATTATGAAATCTCCAGAACAGCATATTTTACTCACCGGCGGAAGCGGCGCGATCGGCGGGCACTTAACAAACCGCCTTCTCGAAAAAGGGTACCGCGTCAGTCACTTAAGCCGTTCGCCTGGAAAGGACCCCCGCGTTCAAACTTTTTCGTGGGATGTGGCAAAAGGGGGGATCGACGCGAAATGTATTCACGGTATCGATACCGTCGTACACCTGGCGGGCGCCGGCATAGCCGAAAAGCGGTGGACCGAAAAGCGAAAAAAGGAATTGATAGAGAGTCGTGCTAAATCGATTGGGATGATCTATAGCCTCCTTCGTGAAAAACCGCACCAGGTTAAATCGGTAATATCCGCATCAGCGATCGGATATTACAGCGACAGAGGAGACGAGCTCCTGACCGAAGACAGCCATCCTTCAAACGATTTCCTGGCTAAATGCTGCATGGAATGGGAACTGGCTGTTGACAAAGGGAAGGAGCTGGGTTTACGGGTAGCAAAGCTCCGTACCGGCGTTGTGCTCGCGAAAGTGGGCGCTTTGGGCGCGATGGATAAACCTATAAAGCTGGGGCTTGGCTCGCCGGTCGGATCAGGGAAACAATGGCTTCCCTGGATACACTGGCAGGATGTTGTCGGGATCTATATGCTCGCCGTGGAAAACTCAGCATTGCAGGGTGTGTATAACATGGTTGCGCCCAATCCCGTAACTAACAAACAGTTAACCCGGGCCATTGCCAAACTGTTTCATAAACCGCTATGGCTTCCAAATGTACCGGCCTGGGCGCTAAAGCTGGCCCTGGGCGAAATGAGCACCCTCGTATTGGGCGGCACCAAAGTTTCGGCACAAAAAATACAGGATGCAGGTTACGTTTTTAAATTTCCGGAGCTTGAGGGTGCATTAAAAAATATTTATGAATAAACAGCCCGTCACAGCGTTCTATCGACGACTTGCTCTCATTTTGAAAATTTAAGCGTATGGTATTGTAATTTCAAGGGAAAGGAAAGTGGTGGGACAAAAAACTCATCATTTGCCGGCGGAATATATGTAAGCCTCAGATCGGTATCACCGGCTTTGTGCAGATAACCGATCTTCAGTGAATAAAAACCTTTCTCAAGCGGTACAACAAAAGACTTCTCGTTCAAATTATCTTTATCCGCCTGAATGTTTATCAGGAGGTGGCCGCCGATAGTGAGGGCGGCCTGGTCATCCGCATCGAGAAAGAAGGTATAATAACCTTCCCGCTCAATTTTAAGATAACCAAGTATTTCGCAGGCGAAATTGGTTGTGTCGGAAATAAAATCCCCGATATAAACTTTCGCCAGTCCTGTTTTTTTTGGTTTTAATCGATCGAAGTTAGGAATATCCTTCCATTGGCCTTTATAATAAGCGTAGTTAAAACCGCCTTCAATTGCTAATTTAGGTAATGAGCTTGCAGGGAGCGTGGTTCCTTCGCTAAAATGCCCTTTAAAGATGAGATTGGCCGATTGCGTGGCAAACAGCGTTAAAACCAGATCTGCCGGCGCGGATATCGTTGTGCCGAATTCAAATTTCGGAGAAGACGCCATAGGTTCCGTACCATCCGTGGTGTACCGTATGCCCGGCTCATAATCCAGGAACGTGGTGCTCGTCATTATTCTCACCGGTTTATTTTTCAGCAGGACCCCGTTCATCGGAAAGAAGATCAACGCATTGGTCATGTATCCGTTTTCAGTTGCCGGTCCGTAGCCAAAATAAGTGAATTTAAGCCCGTCATACAACGCCTTGACCTTTACGGCCTGGTGACGCTCATTGTCATATACGGCATTTTTCCATTTAAAGCCCGCAGGCATTTTCGCTTTAAGAATTGAATCTAATCCATAGGAACCAAGCGCTCTGGATAATTCACCGGTACGCCCGGCTATATAAAGCGTTGCATTGGAATTGGTAAGTTTGGCAATATTTTTGGCAGCGAGTTTATTGACGTAACCATCATTCCACCACAAACTGGGGTCGGAGGCGATATAAGACTGAAATACGCCCGGTTGTGTAAGCAACGCATATACCGCAAACAAACCGCCGTACGAATGCCCGAATAATATATTTTTGCCGCTCGAAGGATATTTCTGATCAACTAACGGAACAAGTTCTGTTTTAAGGAATTCAAAAAATTTATCAGCTCCTCCGGAATATATATAGCCGTCGGCCGCGATCGGAAGGAAGTCCCTGTTTCTGGAACTGGTGTGCCGGGCGTCGATCTCCCGGTTGAAAATGCTGACGATGATCATGGGCGGCGCGTATTCGAAATTCTGTTCCATAGAAAGTATCTGGCTGGCATTAACGCCGAATGATTCGCCATCCAGTACATAGAGCATGTCATACTTTTTTTTAACGTCAAAACCGGGGGGAAGAAATATTTGTATAACCCTGGGCTCATTTAGTATCCTGGAGTTTACAGTGTCTGTAACTACATGCAGATTTTGGGACCTCGCCAGGGCAACCGCCCCAAACAGAATAGCTATCGAAATAATAGAACCCCGTATCATTTATTTGCGAATAATAATATATCAGGCTAAAATAATAGATAGACCCGGTGAAAAAAACCCGATTCTTGCTATTATACGTTGGCCAATATTAAAATTATGTACCTGATATTGCACTCAAAACTTGCAGCGCGAAATGAGCATTATCGTATTGGGCAGCACCAAAGTTTCGGCGCAAAAAATACAGGATGTGAGCTATGTTTTTAAATTTCCGGAGATTGAGGATGCATTAAAGCAAATTTATTTATCGGCGCTCTAAAATCCTCGTAATAGTTATGGCGTTACCGCCGAAATTACATACGAAAACCGCAGACAGCTGTTAGGCGGGATCGAACCATTTGGTACTTCGCCATATCCTAACGCGGAGGGAAGCAATATAGAAATCTTAGCGCCGGTTGCGGCATTATTTTGCATAGGTTCTTTAACTCCCGGGATTGCGAAATCGCCAATTAAGTTGGTAAGAGAATTCGTTCCGTTATGGGCGGAATCAAATAACACGCCGTCAAACAACTGTCCGGTATAGGTTGCTGTAATGGTACTATTGTCAGTGAGCGGTGTTGCCGGCGGGGTGCCGGGCGTTTCTATCTTATAGTAATAATAGTTACCTGGCAGCGTGGTGCTTTGCGCCTTTGTATAACCCGTTAACCCGTTGGCCTGCATATAATTTCGAATGACAAGGTCATCATATGTTGCCTGGTTATCGGTAGGTATATTGCCTATCACGTGTACATAATAATCCAGGCATTGGTTACCGGCTATGCGCGTGTTGGTATTTAGGATGCTGCCCGAGCCGTAACCGCTTACACCATAGGCAAGGTGCGAGGGGATAAGCACGCGCATGCTGCCGCCGCGGTGTTTTAAATTATTATAGATGGCGAGCTGCAGGCCCGCAGGCAACTTACTTAATGTGACATGCCCCAGGAAATCGTCGTAGTGGTTAGCGATCGTGTCCGACTGCACGTACTTGCCATCAAACGACCGAAGTGAAAATACAAATGCTATTTTATCCGGAAAATCAAGCCGCGGGATTGGCGTTCCATTGTAAACTGAATCGCCCGGGTTAATGATCTGGTAATACGTGCCCGTGGTATCGCCGGCGCGTTTCATACCGGTTAAGCCATGAACGCTTATATAATTTTCTATCTGGGCTTGGTCGTATTGTTTAAGATCGGGCTCGATGTTGGTTTTGCGGCACGATAGTAAAGCTGTTGCGGAAAGCAGTATAAACGTAAAAACTTTTTGTCTCATTTGTTATGGTGTTTAACGGTAACCTTTTTGTTTCACCGGTTACATGGGTTAGCTGTTAACCCTTTATTAATTTGTTATATTATATAGTTTAATATTAAAAATAAGCACCGCATTGGCCGGTAAGCCTATATCGGGCTGCGCATAAGGCCCGTATGCATACCGCGAGGGCACAAAAAGCGTTATCGTTCCGTTCTTTTTTATTTGGGGTATCCCCAGCTGCCATCCCCTCATCGTTTGCCCCAAAACATAGGTTGGGTGAAACTGGTCGGTTTTTACAAACGTTGAATCGGTTTTTAATAATTTACCCTCATAGCCCACCGTAATCTGGGTCGAGTTGGTGATCAGCGCCGTCCCGCTGCCGGGCGTATCTATGATGTAACGCACATCCGTCGTGTCAACCCGCAACGCAGTCAGGCCCCTGGCGGCTAAATAGCTGTCGATCAATTTATTGTCGATAGCTGCCTGCGCCCGCACCTGCACCACCACTTCATTTGATTTTTTACAAGCGGTAATACACCCCGCAACAAGTAATAAAAATAAAAGCGTCCTCTTCATTTTATCGCTTACCAACTTATCTTTTTATTCCCGGTTCCAGCACCTGTAAAATTCAAACGGCAAATTTATTCTTTTATAATTCAAAAACAGCAGCTTAACATATTTTAACAAATAGCTGCCTTGCCGTAAACCGGCCGGTTACAAAATAAGCTATTAAATAACGAAGGAATCGCAATAAACGTGTCTCAGCGGCTGACCGTTAATGTTGGGGGTTTATTTTCCCGGATGATAGCTTCTTTCCGCATGTTTTAACACGTCGGCCTTGTAAAACAACACGTCCTTAAACCTGCCGTCGATAAAACCTTCGGCCTGGTCGGTAAAATGGTTCGATGCGGGATCGAACGACTGGCCGCCGGTTATGATGGATTTTGCTTTTAGGCGCGGGCCAAACTCGACAGCCGCTATAAAACTGTTTCCCGAATAACCGTAACGCTTCTTTGTATTCATGGTGCGGCTTTGAAACGATGGCAGCTGCCCGAAAGCGGATGACGTAAGACCAACAGGCAGGCTTGGCGCATTGTCGCTGAAGGTTACGCCATCGGCGGGGCGCTGGTAGCGGTTGATATCGCCCCATTCTACATTCCAGCTGCCGTAATGCGCTTTAAGATCATTCACCGCCCTGATCAGGTAGTCGAGCAGTTGTCGGCTGCTGATCGTCTTCAAAAGCTCGTTTACCCGTTCAGTTTGATATACACTTTGCTCAACGGTTTTTGCGGGGGGCATGGCGCGGAAAATGATAGTCCCCCATTCAATGGCCAGCGTAGTGGCCGCCGAGTTGGCGGCGGTTCGCCTGTCCCATTCGCGTAAACTTTGTACCGGTTGTGCAAGTGATTTTTTTAGCGAATCGGGCGCTTCATCAAAGGCTTTGAACAATGGGGGCAGCAGCACGTCGAACGCAGCCAGGTAATGATCATATCCTTTGGCTATCAATCCGTCAATAGTCACTTTTTTCGCGCCTTTCAAAAGCTTTATCGCAGTAATTGCGCGATAGTTCTGGCCGTCGGGCGCCATGTAGGCGGGGTATTTATTTTTGTCCGGGCTCGCCTCTCCCGACGAGGTATAGGGTGTGGAATTGCAATTTTCTATCCATCCTGTGGAAGGGTTATATACATGCACGATCTCGTTCAGGCTGTGCAGCCCCTGCCACTCGGTTGCGGGCGTGGTGCCGTCAACGGGCAGGGCCCAGTCGAATTTAGGATCCCGTTTCGGCATAAAGTTGCCATACCAAAACGCAATGTTGCCCTGGTCGTCGGCGTAAACGGTGTTATTGGTGGCATTCGATAGCAGGTCCATCGCCTTTTTATATTCGGCAAACGTGTTGGCTTTGGTGATAAGCCACGATTCAAGCAGTGCATTATACGATCGGTTGTTGGCTTTTAATGCCAGCCAACGCCCGTTGCGGCTGCCAAGTACGGGCCCGTGATGGGTATAATACCCGGTTACGATTTTTTGCTCCACGCCGTCGCCTTTTTTTATATTCAAAACCAGTTTTCGGGTAGTAACCGGTTTTAGCGTTCCGTTATATTCGTAAAACCATGCACCGTCTTTTTTAGTCACCTTTTCGGCATACAGGTCGCCTACGTCGGCATTGCTGCTGGTATGCATCCATCCGCAATGCGGGTTAAAACCCTGGTAAACAAAAAACTGGCCCCAGGTAACGGCGCCATAAACATTCAGCCCCTCATCGCTTACCATTTGCACTTCACTTCTGAAATAGAACGGAACATGCGGGTTAATATACAGCATAGCATGCCCTGATGCCGTGCGCGAAGGCGCCAGCGCAAAGCCGTTCGAGCCGGTTTCCCGGTCGCCGGTACGCGGCCTGTAAACAGCGCCTGATTTTTCACTGCCTCCGCCATAAAAACTGCGCGTTTCGTTTAAATTGATACCGCCAGTTACAGTTGCCGATACGCTCCCATCGGTAAACATAAGCGCATACCACGGCTCAAAATGATGGAATACCAGCGGCTTAACCCCGGGGTGTTTGTACAGGTAATAATTTATCCCATCGGCAAAGGCATCCATCAATTTTTTAAACCATGCCGGGCTTGCCTTGTAATCTTTTATCGCATCGGCGCTGTCGGCAACCAGTTGTAAAGTAAGGTCGGTGTATAAACTTTTTTGCCCGTCTGCTTCGGCCTGCTTGCCCAGCTGGTATAAGTAGTTTCGCTCAATTCCTTTAAAGTTGTCTTCACATTCGCTATACATCAAACCAAATACCACATCGGCATCGGTTTTTCCATAAATATGGGGTACGCCCCAGTTATCGCGAATGATGGTAACCGCCTGGGCTTCACGCTGAAACCGGGAAATATCTTTCGCGGGTATTGTTTGCGCCGCGGCAAAAAATGGAATGTTTAAAAACATAGCAATCAATGTTTTTGTCACCGTAACAACAGTTTTACTTGAAAATTTTAAATGAAAACCCATTATTTGTGCGATTTTATTAATTAATGTTAATTTTACAGTTTTAATATAATAAACCCGGGTGCCGGCCGTTAAGTGATGTCGTAAAATAAATATAGCTCAAATAAAACAATTGTATTTAATACTTGTATTGTTTGATACGGCAAAACATAAAAGAATTTATTTATTGGCCTGACCGTCAATAAGAAGGGCTTGGATGATCATTAAACATGATGTCTGAGATTTAGTTGATCAACATTATTTGATGATGATGTTGTGTGCGTTCCGGGGTGAGATACGGAACGCATTTTTTTTGTCCGGTATCGTTCCCGGTTTTTGGATTTCCTGTACCCGGCGCTTTCCGCCGAAAGTAAATTTTAATTCATTTTCGCAAACATTTTAACGGCTAATCGTATTATTCTAAAAACCTTGTTATGAAATATGCATTTATTATCGGTTCAAACGCCTTTGTCGTACCGCAAAACGGCATACGTTATGAAGAGAACGGCGCTGAAATAGAATTTTTAAGGATCAATTCTGTTTATCATGACCTGCCCCAAAAAGAAACGTCCTTTTTGGAGATCAATCTCGACATCCGGGATACAGACGGGAACTCCATAATGGTTCGTAATAATAACCTTGATGCCGGTTCTGGTTATACACTAAAGCGCGACCGCGACAGCATAAGCGTTTTAAGGGCCAACGGCTCGTTGGTTATCCAGGTGCACCAGCTCGACGATGATTCGGCCATGCGCCTGGAACATAACATAACGGCCGAGCTGGAAGTGAATACCCCGGTTGCCGCCATAAGGATAACCGGCGACTTTAAAGTTGGCGGCATGCATATACGGGCCGAGAATGAAAAATTATTTATCGATAATAACGGTTACGGCAATTCGGTTCTGGCCGGTACGGGCGCCCTTGTATTTTCGGCGGCCGGGGTGGTATTATAGAGCACCGCCAGTCCATAAACGATAATAGGGGTATAGCTTAAAAATTGCTAACCATTGACTATCGACTATGGACTATGGACTTCCCATACAGCGCCATCACCAGCATCACCATCCGGTTATAAGTGCCCATTCCATGCGGCTGGTTATTCGCCTTCAAAAATTTATCATAAAAAATGCTGCTTAATAAACCAGCGCGGCTTTGATAGCTGATCCAGTATTTCCGTTCGGCTTTAAAATCATTTCGCACAGCTTGGGATATCCTGGGTTTTAATTCATTGTTCGCAGCCGTATCGCGGTAACGCAAAGCATGCATAAATTCATCGATGGCAAGATGGTAAGCTGAATAACGCAGCAAACGGTCGTTTGAACCTATTCCGGCAATAAAGCCTACAAAGTTCGCTTCGTCTTCAGTACCGAATCCCATTTGGTGCGACATTTCGTGACAAGCGGTTACCGGCCGTTCAAATACCGGCATCTGGTAGTTCATCTGCGCTTCGCCGGTAAACGGGTTAAAATAACCCGATGTGCTCATGTAATTTAACAACGGTGTTAACAGCGAAGGCTTAATACCGGGGCTGTAAGTGCGAAAGCTGACGGAATCATGAGATAGCTTCCGGATCGAATGTACCGCAGATCGATAAATCGCGTTGTTGCTTTGCGCAAGGTCGGCGGCGGTTACCCGCGACCGCGTGGTATTTGCGCTGTCGATAAGCATGGCCGTAACCGTTTTAAGCTGGGCCGTTGTATAACTGCTGTCGCGAAGATTAAGCAGCTCGGCGGCCGGCGGCCGGTAGTAATTCATGCCCCAAAAAACATAAAAGATCAATATAGCGGATTGAACGCCGATCAACAAACCCAGTAAAAAGATGCCGGCTTGCTTCCATCGTTTTTTAAATACATGCCTGATGAGCCTGAACAAAGCATAAAGAAGATAAACGATCACCGATATATACACGATATCGCCCGCGCTGAAGGGAAACAGATCAAATACCGGGTGCAGTATGCGACAGATAAAAGTATAAAACCCTTTTGAATAATACCGTTCGACGGCCTGGGGATGATTGCTGAATATCATCAGCAATAAAATAGCAAAAGCAAGCGCGACAATGGTAATCACCTTTACTTTAACTGCTTTTTTACTGCTTTTATCGGTCATGCCCGGATAAATATATAGGTATCTGTATTTCATGCAAAAGCCCCGCGGGTGATCGCAGGGCTTTACTGACAATAACTTTATGTGTTATTTTTTAATCCTGACGGGTACATCAACATTTTCCCAAACCAGGTGAAAGCCTCTGTTATCAAGCGTATAAACTAACCGTTCGGTAAGCGAGCCGGTATGCCTTGGCTTAACTTTAACCACCAGCACATCTTTGGCAGGATCGTCATTAGCTGTTCCATCCCGGTGAATACCCCATTGCCCGGTTACTGAATTGAAAATAATGGTCCATTCATCTTTACCAGGCGTGGCAAATAAACTGTATTTGCCTGCGGGTAAGGTTTTACCTTCAACCATAATATCCCTGCTGGTTTCAAATGTGGTCATTTGGTTTGCACCGGCCCGCCATATCTTTCCGTACGGCTCCAGGGCGCCGGCGTCGGCAAAGACCTTCCGGCCGCGCACCGATGGTGCCCCGTACCAGATTTTGATGTGCGAGCCCGCTACGTCGCCGCTAACGCTGTCGCGCGGGCTGGGAATGGGTTTTGTTTGCGAGAATGCAGTTGATGATAGTAAAAAGACACATACAAAGAAGTATATGGCCTTTGATTGAAATAATTGTTTCATGATCTATGTTATTTGGTTTATAATCTAATCGGGATAAAGACAAACGGTAATCTGCTTATGTGCATGTAAGCGCAACAATAATGCTAATTGGATGATTTAACGTTAACCGGCACAGCCAGGTTTTCCCACAGGATCAGAAAACCTTTCCCGGTTACTTTAAAAGTTAAACGCTCGTGAAAGCTGTCCGACTTCATGGGTTTCGTGCTTACGATCAGAAAATCTTTTGCCGGGTTATCATTTGCCGCGCCGCCCGGTACATCGCCCCACTGGCCGACCTCGGAATTAAAAATGATCTTCCACTCTTTCGGATTCGGTTTGGTGAAAAGACTATACTTACCTGCGGGCAATGTTTTGCCTTGCACTCTGATCGTTTTGCTGGTTTCAAAAATAGTTGCCGGGTTGGCGCCTGTTCGCCATACGGTGTTATATGGCACCAGGCCGCCCCATATCTTTCGCCCTCTTACCGACGGGCTTCCGTAATTGATAGTGATAACCGCGCCCGCTGCCGTGCCGCTCACGCTGTCGCGCGGGCTGGGAATGGGTTTTGCATCCTGGGACATCACTGCCGATGACGTTAAAAAAGCAGCTGCAAAAAAGCATAGGACCTTTAATGGCAATAATCGTTTCATGATATGCAATATTTATCGGTTTATGTAATTGTGGATAAAGATAAAAGGTATTTGGGTATTTGACATGATAAACGCCCAAAAATTTATCTGCTTTTTTATAAAACCAATTATTGTTTCGAACGTTTACATCTGATAGTCACATTGCAGTTAGGAATTGACCGAAAGGTTAAACAATTGTTGTGATTTTGGCCCCATGTCCTTAAGGCGTGGGGTTTTTTTTGTTAACAGGCAAGCTGGATTAATTAGTTAATTATATTTGTCCATAGTCCGCCATCTGCTCGTGCCCCTAATCGCCATCGATCATGGACTATTGACTCCCAATGAAGGATACAAATAAGATATTTTACCTGGGTTTATTCGTATTGGCGCTTGCGGTCAATTTTTCGGGGATAAATATCAGGTTTTTTACCGATGACCCGGGTTTATATGCATCAGTGGCAAAAAGCATGCTTTACAAAAAGGATGTTCTTCAACTGTTTACCTATAACCACGATTGGCTCGATAAACCCCATTTCCCTTTTTGGGTCATATTGATCAGCTTTAAGTTATTTGGCGTCAGTACCTGGGCGTACCGGTTGCCGGCCTTGTTGTTTTTTACGGGCAGTGTGGTTTACACCTGGCTTTTTGCGCGAAGATATTATGGCCGCGAAGCCGCAGCGGCTGCCGTTTTAATATTGATGACAGCCCAGCATGTACTGCTTTCTAATACCGATGTGCGGGCCGAACCATACCTTATGGGTCTTATTATGGGCAGTATTTATCATATTGCCCGTTTGGAGGAGCGGTTTACGTTCGCTCAATTGATCTTAGCTGCATTGTTAACAGCCTGCGCCATCATGACAAAAGGGCTATTTGTGTTCGCAGCCATTTATGGCGGCCTGCTCGGACAGCTTTTATTTCAAAAGAGGATCAACCAAATATTCCGGATCAAATGGCTAATGCTATTGCTGTTCACGTTCATTTTTACATTGCCCGAATTATATGCCTTATACATTCAATTCGACCTGCACCCGGAAAAAACAGTTTTTGGAACACAGCATGTTTCGGGCATCAAATGGTTTTTGTGGGATAGCCAGTTTGGCCGGTTTGCCAATAACGGCCCTATAAGCCGTAAATCGGCCGGCAGCGTATTTTTTTACCTGCACACATTGCTGTGGGCCTTTGCGCCCTGGGGCCTGTTGTTTTATTACGCTGTTTTTAAACGGGTGAAAGCGATAGGACGTAAGCAGAAGTTAGAAGAATATTATTCGTTATGCGGCGGTATTCTGCTGTTATTACTGTTTTCATTGTCGCGTTTTCAACTGCCTTTTTATACCAATGCTGTTTTTCCGCTATTTGCCATTATTACAGCCCCATTTTGTGTTAAGCAGCTAAACAAACTCGAAAACAGGTTTAGGTTAGCCGCGCAATGGATATTTATCATTCTATTACCCATAACCGTCGTGGTTATTAATTATTTCTTAAAACCCGCCCACGGCCTGTTTTTTATTGCCGGTTGTGTGCTGTTCGGAATAATTATTTTAATCGTGTTCCTGAAAATTAAAGAGCGTCAAACCCGGGCGTTTTTTTTGAATTGCACCGCCGCTTTATTTGTTGGGTATTATTTAACGGCGGTTTTTTATAAAGAAATAGTTCCTTACAAAGGCCAGATCGCTGCTGCCGAATATATGAACCAAAAGCCGCTGGGCGGATTTCATGTCTATTCGCTAAAAGCGGAAAACAATATTTTCCAGTTTTATTGCGACAGGCCCGTTGACCTTGTACCGATAAATGAGTTTGGATCCTTTAAACCCAGGGAGGTTTCGGTGTTTTACGCAAGCCAGCAGTCGGTCGACGACCTGCGGCAACAGCACGTTAATTTTAGGGTGGTGAAGGAATTTGTAAACTATCCGCAGGAAAATATTTTACCCGGCTTTATAAATAGATCCACGCGGTATAAAGTGCTGGATCACGTTTACCTGATCACCAGGTAGCCCGAAACTTTTGATTACGCCCAATAAGAGAACCTTAATTTTTTTACCCTCTTTTTGGCTTGCCAAAGAGAGGGTCGACAAGTCCCGTATGTACGGGATCGGGGTGAGTAATCTCCGAGCGACATTACCGCCAATGCCTGGCAAACCGGTTTGACTCACCCGGTCATCGCTGCGCTCGACCACCCTCTCTACCGCAAGCGCTAAAGAGGGTAGCTGCGTAACTTAGTAGCATTGGACTCCGGACTTACGACTTAGGACTTCTCAACCCCTCCGTTTATCATATCCGAAACAATTCCCGGGCTCTCTTTCCTTTCAGCCAGGAACACGCCGGCTAAGTGCACAATAATAAACGCCAGCACCAGGTACATGCAAAAACCGTGTATATCTTTCACAGTGCGTGCTGTGGGGCGGGGGATATGTAACTGCGCCTTAAAGGCCAGCGTTAGGCCGGTAACAACCATAACCAGTAACAGCAGGTAAAAGGCGGCGTAAGTAAGCTTCACTACAAACTCGTGCCGGGCAAGCTTTCTTTGTTTTTTTATAACAAAATAATCTTTGTAGGCAGTTTTGATTTTCGTTAGCAGCGTTTGATCGGCCAGCTGAAAAAATTCAAGTACAAGCCGAAACAACAGCAGCGCCGCAAGGCAGTAACCAAAATAAATGTGCACGCTCCATACGCTGTCGGCCAGTGAACCTGCCAATCCCCGCGTTTGCTCATCGGTAACCCGGGCGCCCGCTTTTTGAAGTTCGTCTTTAAACAAACCTGCATTGCTTCCCTCGTCTAAAACGGTCGAGTTTATTAATACGGTGATCAGTGAGCCCGAGATGATAATGGTGTTTACCCAATGCCACAGCCGGAGCGGGGCTGAGTAATTTTTAATTTTGTTTGGACGGTTTATATCCTTGCGGACCGGTTCAATTGCTGCCATTTATATAAATAATTTATACTTCCGTTGAATGGGCTTTAAGATATGGTTTAAGTTGATAACTACGGAAATTAAATCCGCCAGTTATGTAAAATATCTGTTGTGTGCCCTGATTAGTGATTTTTTAAAATACTTTTATACACGTTTGATTGTTCAACGCTATGATTAGATTTTTGTTTTTTTGCGCCTTGTTTCTCATGATATCTGCTGTTATTAAGGCGCAGGACAATTACGAGATACAGGTTTACGGTTCAGAAACGGTTGAAAAAGGGCATACGATGGTTGAGCTGCACAGCAACTTTACCTTTGCAGGAAGCACAGCCATAAATGACGGCGTATTGCCTACAAATCATGTTTTTCACGAAACGATTGAAATAACCCACGGATGGACGCCCTGGTTTGAAACGGGCTTTTATTTTTTTAATACCATAGGCAACGATGGCCGCACCGCTTACGTCGGTTCGCACATACGCCCGCGCGTGGCCGTTCCCGAAAGCTGGAAGTGGCCGGTAGGCGTAAGCTTGTCTGCTGAATTTGGCTTTCAAAAGGCAGCTTATTCGGCTAATACCGCAACCCTCGAGATCAGGCCGATCGTCGATAAAAAATGGGGTAAAACCTATATCGCGCTTAATCCAACACTTGACCAAAGTTTCGCCGGGCCCGATGCCAACCGGGGGATGATCTTCTCGCCAAACGTAAAAGGCAGCTACGACGTTTCAAAAGTGGTCGCGCTTGGATTAGAATATTATGGCAGTACGGGGCCCTTTTTTCATTATGATCCTTACCAGGAGGAGCAGCACCAACTGTTTATTGCCACCGATCTTAATTTCGACCCCAATTGGGAATTCAACGCCGGTTACGGCCGCGGCTTTACCAATGCTACTGATAAAAGCATCTTTAAGATCATTTTAGGCCGGCGGTTTTAAATCCCAATAGTTTTCAGGCTTTTTAATCTTGCTTCTTCTGCTTCCCTGGCTCTTGACTCCTGGCTCTTGATTCTCCCCTTTACTCCACCTTATACCTATAAACCTGCTGCCCTAAGTTTCCCTTGCCGTCAATGCCCTGTACTTCTACGCGATAAGTACCGGTTCCATCAGCATTGTAAAAGTTTAACGAGGCATTACCTGAGACGTCAGTAATTATATCAGGCTTCCAGAATATCGTGGTGCGGTTATCCGCGATCTTATTTGCCGGCCGCGTGGTGTTATATACCGGGGAATAAAATTCATGCGCTTTATAAAACCCCTGCGGGGTAATGGAAAAAATACCCGGCGACATTTCCCGGCTCACAACCTGTTCTTTTATACCGCCCTCCCTCGACGTAATAACCAACACGCCCTGGCCGCCTTCTACGCCGTAAATTGATGCATTCGATCCCTTTAGCACCTCGACGGTTTCAACCGACCCAGGATTATATTGATCAATATTCGCGCCTATCCCCAAATTCACGCCGTCAACTATTACCAGCATCGCGGAAGCTGACTGGCCCGATGAGGATATCGTAGCCCCATTGTTTAAAGCCGCCACGCCCGAAGAAAAGTAAACACCCCGTAGCAACCCGTTCAGGCCGGTTGATAATGATGAAGCATTTTTTATTTCATCACCATGTATAACCTGATCGGCATGGCCGGGCCCGCCAAGGTTCGAGGACCTGTATTGATCGTTTCTTTTGGGTCCTATAATCCTGTCAGATTTTAGTACGATCGATTCATTACTTGCGGTTAAAACCCCCTGGCGCTGGTTGGTTTGTAAGGAAGCCAATATGTCTGCGCTGCCATTATAGTTAGATTCAACTACCGGCGCAGGCTCTATAGCCGGGCTCTCTCCGGGCTTATCCAATGTAAGCACTGCCGAGTTTTTGCCGGCCGATTCCATTTTTAAAATAAAGCCGGTGCCCGTTTGATATCCTACTTTGGCGAAACGGAAACGCCCCTGGTTGTCTGTTGTCTCCGTTTGACCAAGCGATACTAATAAGATCTTTGCATCAGTTATGGGGGCGCCGCTTTTGGTTGTAAGCCGTCCGGAAATATCCAAGTATTGCTCGGGCTGATGGGTGATGGCCGCAGTCGGATTATCGCTCATCAATTCTTTCCATGCAAACCGGCGAAATCCCTGCGTAAGCATCAGCGCGTCCAGGTTCGCCCGCGTCTCTTTAGTCACATTGGCGAAATAATAATTGGGTTTTTCAACATACCCTTTTACATCGGAAGTAAGCAGCAAATACGATAATATGCTATTCTCAGAGTCTTCATCCACCGATATCTTACTTTCATCCACTACCGACACCGAAAATGAACCGTTTACAGCAACGCCATCTTTGTTTTTCGCATTCAGATTTAACTGTACGTTTTCCCGTTTAGCGTAAGCCGGTTTGTTCGACGTTAATGAAAGATTTAAAAGATCGGGGTTTTGAATAAATACCATCCGTTCATTCAGTGGCTCGCCGGTTTGCGATAACAGCGTAACGGTTGCTATACCGGTTTGGAAGGTGGCTGCGGGCAGGTCGAGGCCAAGCACCTCGTTATCGAGCTTGGTTGTTACGGTCCGCATCGCTCCGGCCCAGTAAATAAGCAAATTCAATTCCTTGTTCTGGTTTTCTTTATAATAGGGCCGGTTTGCCTTTATCTCTATCGACAGCTTATCCGGGCTGTTTATTACAGCTAAGGTTATCCCTTTATCTTCAACCGGCGGCAGATTCACAATGTTTTGTTTCCCATTGGCAAAGGTTACTTTGGCCCTGTATTTTTTCCCCTGTTCAGGCAAAAAATCAAAAACCCCCATACCTAAATGCGTTGACGCGATAAACGCCACCTGTTTATTGTCATTATCTATAACCACACCTTTAACATTTATGCCCAATCCATTGGGGCCAACCGCTTTGAATGCTACCCGCGACCGGATATCAACCACGAGGTTGCCTCCCTCGGGAAAAAACTGAAGGTCGGGCTGGCCATTTGTATTTACAGCCACAGGATTGCGGTTAACATCAGTTGGCGAGCTGACGGATATAGATTGCGTAAAATAATTTGGGTTCTTCTCGTTCCGCATCCATTCCGTCCACGCCCTTACCCGGTAACTGCCTTTCTGAAGGGTATCCGGCAGGGACAGGTCGCCCCATCCAACGCCGTTTGTTAGCTGAATCAGTATCGATTGCAACAATGCATTGTTATTATTTATCAGGTCGACATGAAGCATGCCGCTGATATTTGTCGGCTCGTGCCGTTCACCCTTTGTAACGTAAGCTTTAAAATAGATAATATCGCCGGCCACATAACAGGCATACGGCCTGTCGAAGTGCAGGTACGCCTTCTCGGCAATATGATCTGTTAATAACGTTTTAAGTTTTGACGTTACCCCGGTAATTACAGGGTTGTTACCCTGGCAAAAAGCGATGGTTGTAAAAAACATTAAAAACAATGCGGTTGCAAATAATATCTTTTTCATAATGCAAGGATTTAGTATTATAAATAACTTATTAAACCAATTGCCGGTAAAAGGCTGGTGTTTGTTTAATAACAGCCGTTAAAGGATAAAAAGTCGGGTTTATATTATTAGAATAAATGTAGTTATCTTTTAGATAATAAAAAATATTTTGGCAGATTACAGATACGCAATATTTCGTCGGTTATTCAAAATCCGGCAGTATAACGGCTATATCCTGCTCGTCGCCTTTTTTTATTTTTGATACAAAGTAAACGATCACTGCCCCAAACATTGCAATGAGGCCAAATGACAGGCGCAGGCTGGCTGTTTGTGCAACAAAGCCAACGAATGGCGGCACCAGCAAAAAACCTAAATAACCTATGGTGGATATGGAAGCAAGCGCCGATGAACTGCTCATACTTTTGGATTTGCCCGCCAGGCTAAAAACCATCGGCACTACGCATGATACGCCAAAGCCAACCAATATAAAGCCAAACGCCGCAACTGCCAGGTATGGCAGCGCGACCGCCAGCATAAGCCCGCAAAAAATAAAGGCCCCGCTGAATTTTAGTACAGTTTTTATACCCAGCCTGGTTACAAGCTTGTCGCCAAAGAAGCGGCCGGTGGTCATGGCTACCAGGTAAAGTACAAAAGCTGCCGTGGCAGTCGTTTTACCGGCGTGAACTTCTTTTTGAAAATAAAGCGCGCTCCAGTCGTACATCGTATTTTCGCAGGCCATGCATGCAAAGCAGATGAGCGAAAATTTCAGCAAATATTTATCCGGAAGTGAAAATACCGGCCTTCTGGGTTGCGGCACGGGCTTTTGATATAATGTATCATTAATAAAATAAAGCGTCAACGCGGCCAGCGCGATGCTAACAAACAAAAAGTGCCAGCTTGTGGCAACGTTAAAATATACCATCAGCAAACCGAAGGCGGCGCCCGCAAAACCTGCCAGGCTCCAAATACCATGAAACGTTGCCATAATAGATTTGGCATATAAGCCCTGGACAGCTACAGCCTGTGTATTTACAGAAAGCGTCATGAGATTACGGGCTGATCCGAAACAAAAAAGTATCACGATAAGCTCGAGCATCGTGTTAGAGATACCCACCAAAATTAAGATCACGCTCAGCAACAACGATCCCGACAAAATAATTGCGCGGCTGCTGTACCGCGTTAGCAGCCAGCTGGTAACAGGCATGGTAAACATGAGCCCGATAGGGAGGGCAAACAATACCGTGCCCAGCTGGGCCTCATTTAAATGGAGCTGGTGTTTTATGGTTGGGATGCGCGATGCCCACGAAGAGTACCCGAAGCCGGAAATGAAAAAGAAAATGGCGCAGCCTATCCGTAATTGCCTGGGCGACCGTATGTGATATGGCTGTTCGTTCACTAAAGTTTAACTGGCCCCTAAAATACAATAATAGCCCTTTATTTACCGGCCGGATTCCTGAAATAAAAAAAGCAAAGCATATACAAGCAAAGCATGCCCAATAAAAAGCCGCCAAGCACATCGGTAAACCAGTGTGCGCCTAAGTAGATACGCGAGAACGGTACAGTAAAGATGAGCAACAGGGAAACTACAGAAACCGCTATCCTGATTATTTTGGGTATAGCTTTTAAATGGTACATAAGCACGGTTAGGAAGCCGAAAAACACGATGTAAAAAAGCACATGGCCGCTGGGAAAACTTTGCTGGCCTACTTTGCGCACGATATGCACAAAGGGCTCCGCGGGCCGGGGGCGGTTTACCATTATTTTAAACACCGTACTTACAAGGCCCGCCAGCGATGTGAACAGTATAAACAACGCCTCCCTGGGGCGCTTAAACAACAGGAAGATCAAGGCAGCCCCCGCGATGACAATAATGCAGCCGGGGCTATAACCAAACCAGCTTATCAATTTCATTACATTATCCAGCACTGAGTTTTGCTCCTCCTGGATTTCGCGCGACAGGGCGATATCGATAAACGATTGAGGAAAAAAGGACACCAGTATGCTAAGACCGACAAAGCCGAGGGAAATGCCGCCCAAAACGTAGTCCATGATATGTTTACGGCGCGTTTTCATTAATATGGCAGCTTACAAATATTTATACCTGCAACGTCACGGGCAATAAATTGTTGCGCCCCTTAAAAAACAAAACACATTAAACCCGTACCCGGATATTAATGTGTTTCAGTATTTAAATATATCGGGTTATTTGCCCACCACAACAACATGAAAAGTGCCGGGTATTTGCTGTGGCCGTTGATTAGTTGCCCCTGGTTCGGCTGGTTTCATTTTAGCCGTAGGTAAATATATTTTATGTGTACGTTCGTCAACACCAATGGTGCGTGCGCCCGGCTCAGTCGTAATGTTTTCCACCAGCTCAAATTTGTTGGCGCTCAGCTCGCGTACAACGGTTATTGTTCCTTCCCCATTGGAGGCATAAGCTAATTTTAACCCCGGGTCAAAAGCCGTACCATCACAGCGCCCTATCGGGAATTTGGCTACGATTTGCCCGTTTTTGGAGTTCATAACCACCATGGTTTTATTGCCGCCGCAGCCAATAAACAAGCGATCGGTTTTGCGGTCGATAGCCAAACCCGATGGCTCCTCGCCGCCTTCTATCTTCCACCTGTTGATCACCTTATAGGTGGTGGCGTCAATTTCAACTTCTTCGCTGGTATCCTCGATATTTATAAACACATGGCCTTTTCCGTCCGATACGGCAGTTTCGGGTTTACCGCCCAGTGGGATCGTGGCCACTACGGCATCTGTAGCCGCGTCAATAACGGAAGCGTCTTTGCTGCGGCCGTTGCAGGTATATATTTTTTTCGAGTAGTCCTCATAAAAAATTGCGTCAGGGTTTTGGCCCGTCTCGATCTGTTTTAAAACCTGGTTGGTTTTTAGGTCGAATACGGTCACATTGTTTCCGCGCCCGTTGCTGGTATAACCCTTACTAAATTGGTGGGCTATGGCAATACCATGTACACCTTTTGTATCGGGAATATAGCCCACAGAATCGCCGGTGGCGGCATTTAAAATATTCACCTGCATGCCATGCGAAGCATAGACTCTGCCGGTTGAACCATCAGCGGTAATATAATCCCAGCTACCCGTGCTATGGATCGGGAAATCGGCTATAACATGAAACCCTGTGGGGGTTTGAGCCCAAACAAGCGCCGGAAGGCTTAAAGCGATGCTGAACAGCAGCACGCCAATTGGTTTAAAGATTAATTTCATGGTGATAAATTTTTATATAGTTAATTAAACATTCTGTATAAATCCTGTATAAAAATAATCCCGGCATTATTCTACTTGCCGCCTTTCCCGCCGTTAACTTTGGCTGGGCCGTTTCCGCCGCCGCCATTTCCGCCGCCGCCATTTCCATTGCCTCCATTACCTGTTCCGGTACCTACACCACCATTGTCGTCAGGTATAGGAATCGTATCATCCTGTTGGTCTTTGTCCTTCTTAAAGTCAAGCTTTCCGAATTTATATGTCAGGCTTATCCCGAATGAACGTAACGGTATTTCGCGGAGGCTGGTTTGGTTAAAGTTAGACCCGAAGGTAGTTGACGACAACTTGATGTATTGATTAAAAGGATTTGCGGCTGTTAAACCAATGCTTGCCTTCTTATTCATAAATTGCTTGCGCACCGCAAAATTATAAAACAAAAATGCCGGGTTGGTTCCTTGTATACCCCGTTGCGACGACCGGTAGTTTATAAACGCCTCGGCGGCAAGGTTGTTTGCAAATTCGTAGCTGGTATTTAAATTAATGCGATAGGCGAATCCGCTAACCTGGGGTGAGCCGGGGTTGTCGGTTATCCTGTCGGCAAAAAACATATTCGTCCTGAAAGTTAGTTTACCAACAGGCAGCGACGCATATAAATTTACGCCTTCAGTTGTTTCGCGGCCTACATTGTAGCGCTGCGACAGAAAGACGTTCCGGTAAAGCGAATGGCCTATGGCTAATGAGTCGTAAAACGTTGTAAACGATTGCAGGTCGTTGGTGTTATACCTGTAAAACGCCGCTACATATACACTTGGCCCTTTGTTGAATGACTTATTATAACCCAATTCGAAATTATGTCCCAGTTCCGGTTTCAGCGCGGGGTTGCCGGTGCTGATGTTATGCGGGTCGCTGATATTATAAAACGGGTTGAGCGACCGGTAATCGGGCCGTTCAAGCCTGTATGAATAGCTGAACTTGATGGCCTGTGTTTTATCCAGCTTATGTGATATTACAAACGAAGGAGCCAGTATCCCGTAGGACGGTATGGTCGTATTTGGAAAATCGGACGTCGAGCTGGTGTATTCGTACCGCAACCCGGCTTTGCCATCGATAAAATTATTGAAAAGCGAAAAAGTGGAGCTCAGATAATAAGCAAATATCTTACGGTTAAAATGAAAACCATAACTTTGATTCGGGTTAAAAGAATAACCGCCGGCACCAAGCGTATCGGTAGTTATAGTATTGTTTATATCTTCGATCGTTGTTTTGGCGCCTGTTTCAATCGCAAAATCCTTGCTTATGGGCTGGGTATAATCAATTTGTATATCTGTTTCCCTATCCTTACCCGGGTTGCTCCCCAGGCTTCCTAAAGGCGCATGGATCACGTTGGTGTAATCCTGTTCCTGCGTATAATCAACGGTATTGGAGCCATAGCTTGAATTATATAAAATATCCAGCTCCTGGTCCTTTTTCGCGAACGTCTTTTTATAAGCAAGGCTCCAGTCAAACGAATTAGCGCTGAACCGGCTGCTTGAGTTATTAACGCTCATGGTATCCACATTAAAATTATTTAATGACGAATAGGTCTGCTGATCGTTATTAATATAGCCGCTGCTATTGTTGCCGAAATGATTAAGGTTAAATGAAGCGATCAGTTCATCCTTCTTACTCAAATCCCAGTTAAAGCTAATGCCTCCACGATAGCCGCTCCGTTTAAATGCGCTTGCACCGTTTTGATATAACTGGGTGGCCGTGTCGCGGCTTCTGTTATATGACAACCGGTTGGCGGAGCTAAGCGTAGTGCTGCTTAAGTTGCCATTACCGCTAAAGAAAGTATTCACCCCAAAGTTGCCTTTCCGGGCGTTTAAATTGAACGAGCCGTTTTCAAGGCGTGTACCCGCATTAAGATTAACGCTGCCATTCACGCCCTGCACCTTGCTGTCTTTTAAAATGATGTTAATAATGCCACCGGTGCCCGAAGCATCGTATTTTGCGCCGGGATTTGTAATCACTTCTATATTTTTTATCTGGCTGGCGGGTATGGCCTGGAGCGCATCGGTAATGCTGGATCCAAAAATGGTTGAAGGTTTTCCGTTGATCAGGAACTGAATATTGGTGTTGCCCATTAATTCCACGTTGCCATTAATGTCGACCGTTACCATTGGCACCTTTTGCAACACATCCAGCGCCACGCCGCCCTGCGCGGTAAGGTCGTTAGCCGGACTGTAAACCAGCTTGTCGATCTTATTTTCAACGGTTGGCACGCTGGCTGTAATATTTACTTCTTTTAGCTGATTTCGAATCGCCGCAAGATTAATGGTACCCATTGAGGCGGTTTTTTCGGATGCGGTAACGATAACATGAGCGATGGTTTGTTTGGTATAACCCAGGAAATCAATCGCCACCTTATAATCGCCGGGCGAAACATTAGGAATTTTAAAGTTACCTTTGGGGTCGGTGGTTGTGCCATCGAAAGGGGAAGCGGCCCCTTGTTTATAAATGCTTATGGTGGCGTAGTCGATAGGCTCTTTGGTGGCTGCATCAACTATTTTACCCGTAATTGTCCCTTTATCGCCTGCTGCGCCCTGGGCTTTTACACTTAAAGAAAAGACAGTTAAAAACGCCAGTATCAAAAAATTCTTCATAAAAATATTTATTCATTTTGGTATCAGGCTGCAAAAGTGCGAACCAAAATTGAATTAAAACTGAATTTTATACAGACGTATTATAATTGTTACCGAGTAAGTGTATTTGTTACAATAAGATGTTAAACTAATGACCTTGTTGCGAGATTTTAACGATGCAGCTTATAGTTAAATATGGTTCTATGATGTTTTGTATGGGTAACTGAATTTTATGACCCGGAGGGTCAACCCGTTTGTAGAAACATCCGCATTGTTATCTATTGCCTCGTAGAGGCTACCCCTTGTCCACAGGTTATGTCATTAAAAATCCTATTCAAATAGTAAAATCTTTTAATTTACGTATCTAAAT
>Ga0134125_10000284_pt1 | contig 71644 bp, 70 predicted proteins | sample KB31751_FD_96464 | JGI IMG/M metagenome (GOLD analysis project Ga0134125, IMG submission 96464) | Terrestrial soil microbial communities with excess Nitrogen fertilizer from Kellogg Biological Station, Michigan, USA - KB3-175-1 | ecosystem: Environmental > Terrestrial > Soil > Unclassified ... | reverse complement strand
TTTCGTAATTTCGGACTTGCCCGAAACTGCAATCGCGCAAAGGGAAATACGGCGTGAAGCTGATCATCGGTCTCGGCAATCCTGGAGTCGAGTATCAATTCACGCCGCACAACGCCGGCTTTCTCGCGATCGATCGCATTGCGGAGTTCTGCAATGTATCGGTCGCGAACCGCCGGGGAAGGGCGCTTACGGCAAAGGCGCGGCTGGCAGACACGGAAGTTCTGCTGGCCAAGCCAGAGACGTACATGAACCTGAGCGGGCTCGCAGTCGCCGCCCTGGTGAATGAGTTTGAGATCACGAACCCGTCGCAAGACATCATCGTGATCTACGACGAGCTGGACCTTCCGCTGGGCACGATTCGCATTCGCGAGCGCGGTTCAGCCAACGGGCATAACGGGGCGAAGTCGGTCTCCGGTGCGCTCGGCACGGACGAGTGGCTGCGCATCCGCATCGGAGTGGGGAAACCTGCTCTGGAGGACGGCAGAGAGATCAGGTCCGGCGGTACGGATTACCTGCTTTCGCCGATGCGCAAGCAGGAGTTGGAGAAGCTGGACGAGGTGCTCGACCGCGTCCGGCAGGCAGTAGAAGCAATCCTCAGCAAAGGGCCCGGCCCGGCGATGAGCGAGTTCAACCGGAGTGACTAGGGACTAGGGACTGGTTACCAGGTGCAGGACAAGAAGTATTGAAGATCAGTTTGTAGTTAGAAGCATGAACAAACCAACCAGGGCTGGAACCTAGTCCCCAGTAACTAGTCCCCAGTCCCTGGAAAAAATTCCAGACCGACCCCGGCAGTCCAACGCCGGAGCGGTGGGGCAGAACCCCGCAGAAAGAAGCAGAATGAATCGTACTTACGAAATCATGTTCATCGTCCGGCCCGACGTCGAAGAGGCGGACATCGACAAGCTCATTGATGGCTTCACGCACAACATCACCGATGGCGGCGGCGAAGTGAAGCAGGCCGAGAAAATGGGCCGCCGGCGGCTCGCCTACACGGTGCGCAAGTTCAATGATGGCTTCTACGTGCTGCTGGTGGTGGCCGCGCCCGGCTCGCTCATCGGCGAGATTGAGCGCCGCATGCGCGTCACCGAGCAGGTGATCAAGTTCATCACCGTGCGCATGGACGAAGAGGAAAAGCGTCTCGCCAAGATCAAGGCCATCCGCGACACCAAGGTGAAGCGCAGCGCGCAGCCGATCCCGCCGCAGCCTGCCGCCGAGGCCGGTGTTGTCGCGGGCGAGCCGGCAGCGGAGAGCGCTCCCGCGGCGGTCTAGTGCGTTTTCCGTTGTCGTTTTACGTTCCCCGTACCACGAACAACGCCCAACATAGAACGAAATTCAGGAACTTCTGCACAGCTTTGAGCGCACAGCACAACATTCTGAGAGGAAACAAAAATGGCTGACGAAACCAGCACCCCGCAACCCGCCCCAGCGGAGGCCTCCGCTTCCGCCTCGGCGCCCCGTCCCTACACCCCACGCAGCGGCCCTGGCGGCGCGCGTGGCCCACGTCCGCAGGGAGGCCCTGGCGGCCCCGGCGGTCCCGGCGGCGGTCCCGGAGGACGCAAGTTCTTCCGCCGCAAGAAGGTCTGCAAGTTCTGCACGGAAAAGATTGACGCCATCAGCTATCGCGACGTGCGTCTGCTGCAGGGCTTTGTCGCGGAGCGCGGCAAGATCGTTCCCCGCCGCCTGACCGGCGTCTGCACGCGCCACCAGCGCAAGCTCTCGCTCGCGATCAAGCAGTCCCGCAACATTGCGCTGCTCGCCTTCGCCAACCGGTTCTAACTTTTGCGCCGCGGCACACCCTGCGGCAACACGCTTTTCGGAGAACACTATGGAAGTCATCCTGAAGGAAGATGTCCTCAAGCTCGGCAACCGCGGCGACGTGGTGAAGGTGGCCGACGGCTACGGACGCAACTACCTGCTGCCGGAGAAGCTGGCCATCGAGGCTACGGCAGCCAACAAGGCCGTCATCGAGCAGATGAAGCACTCGGCCATCCGCAAGCTGGCCAAGGAAAAGGTCGAAGCCGAAGAGCTTTCGAAGCAGCTCGACGCGATCGAACTGGTCTTCGAGCGCAAGGTGGGCGAAAGCGACCACCTCTTCGGCTCGGTCACCGCGGCCGACATCGCCGGCCAGCTGGCGGAGAAGGGCTATACGGTCGATCGCCGCAAGATCGCGCTCGATGAGCCGTTGAAGTCGCTCGGCGAGTTCCACGTGCCCATCAAGCTGCACCGCGAGGTCACCAGCCACGTGAAGGTCACAGTGCAGGCCGAACCCGGCGATGAGACGGAAACCGCGGCCTGAACCGGGCTAGAACCTGACTCCAAACGAGCGCACTCCCTGCTAAGGTGAGTGCGCTCTTTGCTTTGCACCCGTTATAGTGCAGTTCAGGGAATCCGCCGAATCTGCAAAAAATGAGCAATTTCCTTCCCTTACACTGCAAAATTTTGCATAATCTTGCTGCCCAGAACGCGTGAAAACCGTGAGCCCCTCGCAAGTCTTTGCATTCATGGACGAATTTTTCGTGTAATGAAACCCAGATTGGCACGCCGAATGCTTTTATAGCTTCCAAACAAGTACTGAGTTGTAGTGTTTCTCTTCACCCAGGAAGGACTTCTAAGGCCATGAAAAAGACTTTTCTCGCTCTCAGTTCCGTTGCTCTGCTTTCCCTAGCAACGATTGCGCACGCGGACGCGATTATTTCCAACAGCACCAGCAACTACGTGGGCGCCGAGTGCTGCTTCTCGGTGGATCTCCACACTGTTGATGCCAACGATATTATGGTGACCGTCACACCCACGACTCCGGCCACGCTGTTTGCAAATACCGGCAGCGGCAATCACCCGGCGTTTGCATTCAATCTGGTGCCCCAGAGCGGTGCGACCATCACCATCACGCCGGCGGACACCTCCAACTTTAAGAGTGGCGGCGCGGTCGGCAGCACCGATCCCGATCTCGGTTCCTTCCTCGAGTCGGTCATCTTCACATCGGGAGCTAAGGGCGGAACCTCCGGCAACATCTCCAGCCTTGTCTTCACCATCAGCGACAGCGCAGGCATCAGCGCCTCGACCTTCGGCTCGAACGCGGATGGCGTCCAGTTCGCAGCGGATATTCTCGGCGCAAGCGGCACTGGTCTGTCGGGCATCGTTGGCCCCAATCTGACCTTCACTCCTGAGCCTTCGTCCCTGCTGCTGCTGGGTACGGGAATCATCGGCGCGGCTGGCATGATGCGCCGGCGGATCGCGTCCTCTATGTCGCGCTAAACCATCCCTTCCTGGGATTTCACCTCCGGGGCGCAGTTCCATCGGGACTGCGCCCTTTTCTACTGTTCTCCAATCTCCCGCAAGTTCAGAAGTTCCCACCGCGATTCTCGGTCCGTCGCAGTTTGCGTGGCTCCCTCCTCAGAGGGCAGCCACGTAAATGCTTAAGGGCCATCCACGCGGGCAACACTCTCCCAGCCCAGAGAGACTTCTTGGTGCACGAGCGGCGCTGCTCTGCTAAGCCAAGCCGTCCACCCGCGCTTGAGTGGTTTCGTTTGCAGCTTGTGCGCTCCGTTCAGCGCAGCTCAGGGCGATCCCGCTTATTCGTACTTCAGCGTCTCCACGGGATCCAGCCGCGCGGCGCGGTTCGCTGGAACCGTGCCGAAGATCACCCCTACGAGCACTGACGTCCCCAGAGCGATCGGAGCAGCCTGCCATCCCACCGGGATTTTGAAGGGCGTGAGGAAGCCCACCAGCAGCGGCACGCTGATGCCGAGCAAGGTCCCGACAATGCCGCCCGAAAGCGACATGAACACCGCCTCGGTGAGGAACTGGAGGCGAATCTCCCGTCGCGTGGCACCCAGCGCCTTGCGGATGCCGATCTCGCGAATGCGCGCGGTCACATTCGCCAGCATCGAGTTCATAATGCCCACGCCGGAGACGATCAGCGTGATGGCCGCGGCCAGGATCAGCACCCAGGTCAGGTCGTTCCCTATGTCCTTGGCAGTCTTCAGGAGTTCGGTGAAGGTTTGGGCGCGATACACACTTCCGGGGCGGTGCCGGCTGCTGATCAGCGCCGTGATCTTCGCCGCGGCCGGCTCCACCATATTGGCATTCTGCATGCGGAAGAAGATCTCTTTGAGGTTGTTGCTGCCGGTGAAGTACCGCGCCACCTCATACGGGATCAGCAGCGTATCATCGCTGATTTCCGACTGGCCATAGGTGGGAATGCTCTCCTTGAAAACGCCGATGACCCGCAGCTGAATGCTCTTGATCGTGACATCGCGGTCTACAGCCGCCTGGTCGCTGCCAAAGAGCTTCTGCGCCAGCGGCTCGGTCAGCACGGTGACTTTGGCATGTGCCGCGGCATCCTCTGCGTCGAAGAAGCGGCCCGCCGTCACCACCAGGCCGCGCACATACTTGTATTGCGGAGACACGCCAAGCAGCATGCATTCCTTGCTGGTGCCGTCTCCCATGCTGACGCTCTCATGGTCCTCCAGCATGGGCGAGTGGGCGACGATGCCCGGAACCGTATCCACCACCTGCTGCATGTCGTCCAGCGTCATGTAGTCCGGCATGCTCTGGTTATCCGGCCCAATGATGCTGCCACCCGAGTACTGCATCTCGATCTTGTTCGGTCCCAGGCTGGAGATCGCATTCAACGCATAGTCCCGTCCCGTCGCGCCGACCACTACGGTGAGGATGATGGACGCCGAGCCGATCACCATACCCAGCATGGTCAGCAGAAAGCGCGCCTTGCCCGCGCGGAAGCTGTCCAGCGCCAGCGAGACGATCTCGCCGTAGACCATGGTCGTGTGCGCGCTCTTCAGCGTGCTGTCAAAGGTCCTCGGTTCTGGATTCGGTGTGCTTGTGGTTGCCATTTGCCTTGAGCTGCTGCTACCAGATGCGATCGTTGGCTTCTATTAGACGCCCGGGCCATTCTCCACGGTTCTGAATCTGCTTCCAATTGCGCGGCCCGCCTCGCTGACTTGCCGAATCGCTGGCTTACTGTTCTTACACCTGCTCCCACTGTCCTGATCTCCCCGAGCGGAAGATGGCTTCGATCACCGCCATGTTGCGAATTGCAGCCTCCAGCGGCATCGGCACCTCCCTGTCTTCCAGGATGGCGCGCGAGAATGCATCCCCCTGCAGCGTGTACTGATCGCATACAGGGAATGTTTCGGTTGTAACGCCGCCTCCGAAGAGGTCCGCCCCGGTATCCACGCGAAGCCGCGTCTCGCGGTCCGGCGGCGCGTTCACCGGAATCTCCAGTTCAATCCTGCCTTTGGTCCCAAGGAACTCCAGCCGCTGGAACGGCGCAAGCTGCGTACTGCACGTAAACACCGCCTGGCCGGCAGGCCCATGAGTGCCGCCAAACTCCAGGATCGCGGAGGTCAGCCGGTCGGTCTTCATGGCCGGGTCGCGCTCGATCGAGCCAACGACGCGCTGCGGCTCCCGTTCAAACGCATACCGCGCCGCCAGGACCATATAGCAGCCGATGTCCATCAATGCGCCACCGCCGGCATCCACCTTGTTGCGGATGTTCGTCGGGCTCACGTTGTAGTAGCTGAAGAAGCCCTGCACCGCGCGCAACTCGCCGATCGCGTCGTTGCGCAGCAGCTCGCGCAGCCGCACCCACTGCGGATGGCACACCACCATGAAGGCCTCGCCCATCTTGACGCCGGTGCGTGCGCGCACGCTGAGGAGTGTCTCGGCTTCCTCGACTGTAATGCTGATCGGCTTCTCGCACAGCACGTGCTTGCCGGCCTCGGCCGCCTTCGCCGTCCACGGTACATGCATGTTGTTGGGCAGAGGGTTGTAGATCGCGTCGATCTCGGGATCGGCCAGCAGCTCCTCGTAGGAGCCATATGCCTTCGGAATGCTCAGCGATTTCGCGGCCTCTTGCGCTTTGCTCGCATCGCGCGAGGCGATCGCGGCGATCTCGCACAGCGATCCCTTCTGCATTCCCGGGATGACCTTCTTCACCCCGATGTTGGCCGTGCTCAGCACGCCCCAGCGGATCTTCTTTGCCATGCTGGAATGATACTTGGACGCATGGCACATTGAATGCAACGCTCTTGTGACAGCCGCCTACCGAAATACGAGACCACCGGCCCCGAGCTTGCGACTCTCAACTGAGAACTGGCAACTAACAACTGAGAACTAAATCTTCGGTTCCCAGCCCGGCGCATAGGCCTTGCGCCGCGTCATCGCCTCTGCCTCGGCATCGCCCACGATATGGCCATTCACTGGGTCAAGCCTCAGGTCACGGTTTGTGAAGTAGGCGATATTGGAAAGCTGCAGAATCGTCACCGCGACGTTGCCCTGCGCGACCGGCTGGTGCAGCTTCTCGCCCGTACGGATCGCCGCGATCATGTTTGCGAAGTGCAGGTCCGTCATGCTGTCGGCGCCCACCGTATCGGCAGAGGCAGAAGCTGTGTGGCCGGGCACTTTGTATTCCTCGATCTTTTTGTCCGCTCCGTCGTACACCTCGAAACCGGCACGGTCGATCAGCACGCTGCCCTTTGTGCCATGGACCATCACGCCCCGGTCGCGCTCGAAGGTCTTCTTGCCGTTGCAGCAGTCGCCTTTCCAGGTGATGAGCTGATCGGGGTATTCAAAGCTGGTGTCCAGCGTGTCGTAGAACTCCCAATCGTCCTTTGCGGCATAGCGCCCGCCCGCGGCGGTGACGCGCGTGGGCCACCCCGCGCCCAGTGCCCAGCGCGCCACATCCACTTCATGCGTGCCATTGTTCAGCGTCTCGCCCGTGCCCCAGCGCCGGAACCAGTGCCAGTTGTACGGATGCACATTGTCCTTGTATGCGGTGCGTGGCGCCGGCCCTTGCCACAGATCCCAGTCCAGGGTTGCCGGCACGGGAATCGCCTTGCCGATGCCGATCGGCTTGCGCCGGTTCGTGTACCAGGTCTCGCCCCAGTAAGCGCGACCGATAAGCCCCTCGTGTATCCGCCCGACGATCTCAATGGTGTGCGGTGACGAGCGCTGCTGCGATCCCATCTGGCATACCCTGCCGTACTTCGCGGCGGCTGCGACCAGAAGCTCTCCCTCGTGCGGGTTGTAGGAACAGGGCTTCTCGACATAGACATGCTTGCCGGCGGCCAGGCCCAGGATTCCCATCGGAGCATGCCAATGATCGGGCGTGGCGATCGTAATCGCGTCCACATCCTTCGACTCCAGCACGCGCCGGAAATCCTGTTCCGACTTCGGCGTCTCGCCCATGGCCTGCGTCGTCTTTCCCGCGAACCGGTCGAGAATCACGCGGTCTACATCGCAGACATGAGTGATCCGCGCGTCCTTCTGGTTCGCATGCAGTGAAGAAAGGTGCGCGCCCGCGCGGCCGTTCAATCCGATGACCGCAAAGTTCACGCGTGCATTCGCGCCCGCAATCTGCGCATAGCTCTTTGCGGTCCCCCGCATCGCCAGCCCGGCAGCTCCCGCTGCCACCGCACCCACAAACTCGCGCCGTGTCGCCATGATTGAACCCTTCGCCCGCCATGCTAACTCACGTGGAAAATGAAAGTCTCCCTACCCGCGGTAAATGGCGGAGTTTGGATCATTCTCCCAGACGTCTTGGACCAGCGGCCTTCCTTATGCGCTATGATGTCTGCGCTGGACAATCTTCAAACCATTGGGCGCCGCAAACCGTCGCCTGCTGCAAAGGACCTCGCCATGCGCAAACTCTTCTCGCTGTGCCTCGCCGCCGTGTTCACGCTGGCGCTCACACCGCTCACCGCACACGCCGCTACGGACGTCACCGGCACGTGGACCGGATCGGTCCAGGCCCCTGGAGGCGGTGGTGGTGGTGATTTTCAGCTCACCTTCACGTTTAAGCAAGATGGCGCCACACTGACCGGAAACGTCACAGGCGGCCAGGGCGACCCCCTGCCCATCGCCAATGGCAAGGTGGATGGCGACAAGATTTCCTTTACCGTCGACTTCAATGGCACGACCATTACTCACGAAGGCACAGTCAGCGGCGATCAGATCACGCTCAACAGCAAGTCGAGTGACGGGAACTTCCCGGCCATGTCGATCACACTGAAGCGCGCGAAGGCGGCAGCGGCACAGTAGCGACGCGTCACGCCGAGGCCTCAGCTAGGCATGCAAGCCGCTGAAAAAAAGTGGAGGCGCCGGCGGGTTTGCCCATCACCGGCCCTCCGAATTGCCAACGTCGATCTCGTCCTTAGGCTTGATTGCGCGCAGGCGTGAATCTTCGCCGCGCCAGCCCTGCACCGGCCAGCATCAACGCTCCCGTCCCCAGCAACGCCCAGCTTGCCGGCTCCGGCGTGGCCGCGACTGTCGCCAGGCTCAACGTCACGGGAACCGTACCGGTGTTTCCGTCGCTGTCGCGGAAGGATGCCTGATAACCATTCGTCGCCTGTGCAACATTCACATTGAAGCTGGTATTGCCGACAGTGTCCGAGAACGCGAACCCCTTGGTGTCCAGCACGGAAGAGCCAAACGGAAACAGCAGGTTGTCATTACCCTGGAAGCCGTTGGGCGCGATGAGGCTGGCTCCGCTCGCGGCCCCTGAGCCGGCAATGCTGCCAATGGTGAATGAGTTGTTGCCATTGCTGGTGGCCGTCACCGTGGCGGAACCGCTGGCCGAACCTGCTGAGCCGGCCAGGACAAAAACATCGGCATGGGCGGCCATAGGAATTGCCAGCGCGCTCAGGAGGGCGAAAGAAGACAGCAACCGCATAGCGAAAACCTCGGAGACGATCTAGCTTGCATTGCCAATTAAGATGCCCCGCCGGACGGAAGACCACGGCGGCGTTTGCCGGTTCGTTTCCGCTCATGGAAACGCCATGAAGTGCTACGAAACGGCTGGCTGCCCCCTCGCACGCGTCTTGCCACTCTGCGAGAATGGCCGGAATGAAGATTCTCGTGGCCATGCGGCAGGTCCCGGAGCGCGATGCGCCGCTCGCGATTGCTGCCGACGCAAAATGGATCGAAGGGTCCGCTCTCAGCTACACAACCAATGAGCCCGACGCCTATGCTCTCGAAGAAGCCCTTCGTCTGAAGGATTCGCTCGGGCCTGCGTCCGGCGAGGTCATCGCGCTTACCGCCGGGCCTGAGGGCGCGGCCTCGGTATTGCGCGATGCACTGGCCCGCGGAGCCGACCGCGCGCTCCACATTGTCACGCCGGCTTCACCGCAGCAGCATGATCCGCTGGCCGTTGCGCAGCTTCTGGCCGCCGCAATCCGCGGCGAATCTCCCGATCTCATCCTCGCAGGCCTTCAGTCCGACGACCTCGGCCTGGGACAGACCGGCGTAATCCTCGCCGAACTTCTCGGCATTCCGCACACCACGCTCGTGCTCCACGTTGAGGCCATCTCGTCCGGCATCCGTGTCAAGCGCGAGTTGGAAGACGGGTGGTTTCAATATGTCGAGATGCCCCTGCCCGCACTCGTGACCATCCAGTCCGGCGGCAACCAGCTTCGCTACGCCACACTGATGGGCATCAAGAAGGCGCGCTCCAAAGAGGTTCGCACAATCGACGCTGCTTCATTCGGGTTGCAGGGCACTGCGGCTTCCGCGGAACTCGCTCGCGTCTTCGTGCCGGAAAAACAACGCGAGACTCGGATGCTTACCGGCACGGCGGCTGAAGTTGCCGCGAAGCTCGTAGATGTTCTGCGCAATGAGGTGCGCGTCCTATGAGTGGCGTCCTCGTTATCCTGGAACACCGGGCTTTCGCTCAAGGCAGCGTCACCGTACCTCGCGTGACCCTTGAGGCACTCGCCGCGGGCGTCCATCTTGCGCAGCAGCTCGCGATTCCCTGCTCTGCTGCGCTGATCGGCGATGGCCTTAACGACGTGCTCGCATCGCCGGCCTTTGGGCCTGTTCGCAATGTTGGGCTCGCGCAACTCCTTGCCGTCGAGCATGAACTGCTTGCGTCGTACACCGCAGACGGCTTCTCGATCGCCCTCCATCAGCTGATTGCCAGCCTTGCGCCAGAGTTTGTCGTCTTCCCACATACGTACCAGGTACGCGACTACGCACCCGCGCTTGCGGCCCGCTTCGGCCAATCCCTCGTCTCCGATGCGATCGCGATTCGCATCGAGAGCGGCTTGCCCGTGTTCGTGCGCCAGCTCTTCCAGGGGCGCCTCAACGCCGACTACCGCATGGCCGCATCCTCGCGCACGCCCGTGCCCACCTTCGTCTCCATCCAGGCCGGAGCCTTCCGGGCCGAATCGCTCGATGCCGCAGCCGCTTCCGCTCAGCCACCGCAGATCGAGGCCTTCACCCCCAAACTCACCTCGGCGCAGATACGTACCGTCCCAGCCGCTCCTTTTCGCGAGTCCTCCCGCTCCGTCGACCTCACGACGGCGTCGGTGATTGTCGCCGCGGGTCGCGGCATCGGCGAACAGGCCAATGTCGCCTTAATCCAGTCCCTTGCCGAGGCACTCGGGGCAGAGATGGCCGCCTCCCGCCCCATTTGCGACGCAGGCTGGCTGCCGATGGAGCGGCAGGTCGGCAGCTCCGGGCAGACGGTGACGCCAAAACTCTATCTCGCCATTGGCATTTCGGGGGCGATCCAGCATCTTGTTGGAATGAAGGGCTCAAAGACGGTCATCGCCATCAATCGCGATCCGTCCGCGCCTATTTTCGAGATCGCGGATTACGGCGTTGCCGGCGACTTGTTTGAGATCGTTCCGGCATTAACCGAGGCCATTCTTACAACGAAAGCGCAGTAGGCGAGCCGGCACAAAAGCCAGTACGATGCCTTCAATGAAATATCTATCTCCCGCATCTAGAGCAGCTTACGCGGCCCTCCTGTCTTTTTTTTCCGCCTCCGGACTTTGTTCTGGCCTCCTGGTCGCTGTCGGCGCCGGGAAGGCACCGGCCGAGCAGCCGCGCCATGCCTTCGACGTCGCAACCATCAAGCCAACCAGCAGGACCAATCCTCCGCCACCCTCAGTGGACATTTCGCCAGACCGTTTCCAAGCCACCGGCATGACGCTGAAAGAACTCATCAAGGTCGCCTGGAACCTCAATTACGCCGCCAACGACCAAGTTGCAGGCGGTCCGCCGTGGGTCTCCAGCACGCGATTCGATCTGGACGCCAAAGAGGATGCCGCGCTCTCTGCTGAAATCGCCAGCTTGTCCAGGCAACAACAGGGGGACCAGGTTCGTCAGATGCTTCGCGACCTGATCACTCAGCGCTTCCATTTGCAACTTCATCATGAGACCCGGCAGCTCGCCGTCTATGATCTGGTCGTCGCGAAGAGTGGACCCAAGCTGTTGCCCGCGGCGGACCCGGCCACCGTAAAAGATACCGACAAACTCGGCAAGCCAACCCGCTGGATTCGAATCGCCGGGGTTGGCGACCTGGAGGGCTACTCCGCGGACATCTCCACGCTCGTCACTGTGCTCTCAATGCAGCCGGAAGTCGGTGGCCGGCTTGTGCTCGACAAGACGGGTCTCACGGGCAATTACGACTTCACGCTCAAGTGGACGCCGGATATCTTCCTCAGCGCCAACGAAAGGGCTGCGAACGCCGGGCCGTCACTATTCACCGCGCTGCAGGAGGAGTTGGGCCTGCACCTCGAGTCCGCAAAAGCGCCGGTCGATCAGATCGTCATCGATTCGGTCACCCCCCCAGCCGCAAACTGATGCCCAGTCCTCAGAAACTCACAACTGCCTTTACGCCTTTCTCCGCATGGGCAGTACCTTGCGCGGCGAGCCCTGCACCGCTCGCAGCAGGTCGGCGACGGTCACCAGCGGAGTTTGCACCAGTCCCGGAAGATATTCGCGCCCTACCTGCGCATTCAGTTCGCGCAGCGCGTCCATGGCATCTTCACGGTCGAGGCCGAGATCCCGATCCAGATCGTCGTTCGGCAGAATCGGAAACCCGACGCCCGTCCGCTGCTCCAGATAGCGGTAAACGGCCCGCGCCAACTCCACATCGAACCCGTACACCGCCAGCCGCTCCGTGAACGTGTCTTCATTCTGTCCCGCGCGGTCCCGCTGGCGCGCCGCTTTGCGGCTCTGCGCGGAAAAGTACACCAGCGCCAGCCCCGCCAACAGCGCAAACCCCACGGAAAACACCGGCACAATCTGTGCCAGAAGCCACTGCTCAATACCAGAGAAAGACATTCGTACACGACCGGGACAGAAATCAGACACGTACAGGACTGCAAAGCTTGGAGCTTATCTCCGGCTCGTGCATCGGAAATTCCATGCCCGGCCGGTTCCGGCAATCTGCCTGTGACCCTCACTATACTGGCAATGGGCGGCTTCTCGACTCACCTGAAGATACCCGCCCGGTACGCACCTTCGTAACCTCGCCGTCAGGCCCCCGGTTCGGAGAAGGGAACTCACCATCGCGACCCTGCTGCCATCTCCCGCCGATCTCGACACCCAGACGCCAGCCCGCCTGCGCGACTCGCACGGCCGCGCCATCATGGACCTGCGGCTTTCCGTAACCGACCGGTGCAACTACAAGTGCGTCTACTGCCGCACCGGCAACGAAGGCGCGCAGTACACCGAATTGCCCATCGCCGATTACCTGCGCATTGTGCGTGTGCTCGTATCGCTTGGCATTGAGAAGGTCCGTCTCACGGGCGGCGAGCCGCTGCTGCGCTCCGGCCTGGTCGATTTCGTCTCCGAGCTCGCCCAGTTGCGCACCGCCTTCAACCCCGATGGGTCGCCTGCAACACAGGAAAATCCTGGCCATCCGCTTGATCTGGCTCTCACCACCAACGGCCACCTGCTCGAATCCCTCGCCCAGCCACTTGCCCGGGCAGGGCTCAATCGGGTCACCGTCTCGATGGACGCCGTCGACCCCGACATCTTCGCCCGCATCACTCGCGTGCCCGGAAGCTACGAACGCGTCCTTGCCGGTGTTCGCGCTGCGCAGGCGGCCGGCCTTGGGCCCGTCAAGGTGAACTGCGTTCTCCTGCGCGGCTTCAATGACTCGCAAATCATTCCTTTCGCTGAGTTCTCGCGACGAGAAGGTGTCATCGTCCGCTTCATTGAATTCATGCCGCTGGAAGAAGACAGGACGTGGACGCCGCAGACTGTCGTCACCATGGATGAAATTCTCGCCCGCCTCAACGCCTGGCGGCCTTCATGCTCTACGCCGGCAGGCCTCGTCGAGCTGCCGCCGAACTCCTTGAGCGAAACCGCCCGCCGATACACCTTCGCCGACGGCATCGGCGAGATCGGCGTCATCGCGCCCGTCTCCCATCCCTTCTGCGGACATTGCAGCCGCGTCCGCATCACCTCCGACGGCGCCCTGCGCACCTGCCTCTTCTCGCAGTCCGACCATGACCTGTATGCGCTGATGCGTCAGGGAGCCGACAATGAGGAGCTTGCTGCCTGGATCCGCCGCGTAGTCCACCAGAAGGAGGCCCGCCACCACATCGGCGAGCCCGGCTTCCTCAAGCCTTCGCGCAATATGGTGCACATCGGCGGCTGACCCGCTCCTCCTGTTGTGCCTCCTGAGCCTCCTGCGCATCCTATTACCATTCGCATTCCCCTTTTGCGGTATACCAGTCCGTAACTAGGTTGTGATCTTCTCGGTTACTGAGGTGCATCAGCTTTGCCTGACAGGCGTCAGTTCGCGGTCATCGAAAGCCGGCAGATGGATCATCTGCGCGTCTTTCATGAAGTCGCGCGCGCCCTCACGCAAACGCTCGAGCTCGAAGAAATTCTCCTCGCCATCATGGAAAAAATGGCCCAGTTCTTCGGGCCGGAGCGCTGGTCCATGCTGATGGTCGATGAGAAGGCGCAGCAACTCTACTACGCCATTGCCGTCGGCGAAGATGCCGAAACATTGAAAGGTCTCCGTGTGCCACTCGGCGAAGGCGTCGCTGGATGGGTTGCATCGACCGGAAATCCCCTCGTCGTCCCAGACGTTGCGCTCGACGAACAGTGGAGTGCCTTCTCCAAAGCGCATCCCGAGCTCAACATCCAGTCCATCGCGTGCGTGCCGGTACGCTCCGGCGACAAGACCCTCGGCGTCATTCAGCTGCTCAACAGCAAGCTCGATCTGCTGAGCGAGTATTCCATCAGCTTTTTGCGCCTGCTCTGCGACTACGCCGCCATCGCCATCCAGAACGCCCGCTCCGTCGAGCGCATCCACGAGCTCACCATCACCGACGATTGCACCGGCCTGTTCAACGCGCGCCATCTCTACACGCTGCTCGACGAGCAGTTGGCCGAGCATGGCCAGAATCCCGCGCACCAGTTCAGCCTGCTCTTCCTTGACCTCGACCGCTTCAAGCAGGTCAACGACACGCATGGCCACCTTATCGGCAGCCGCCTGCTCTCTGAAGTCGGCGGCGTGATGAAGCGCACCTTGGGCCCCGCCAACTCCTGCATCCGTTATGGCGGTGACGAATTCGTCGCGCTGCTGCCCGGCATGGACAAGAAGACCGCCATTGATGCCACCACCCATCTGTGGGAACAGCTGCGCGAAGAGAAGTTCCTCTCCGGCGCGGGCCTCAATCTCAACCTCGCCGGCAGCTTCGGCCTCGCCACCTTCCCCGAAGACGGCAACACCGTGCAGAGCATCATCCGCGCCGCAGATACTGAGATGTACCGCGCCAAAACCACGCGCGACAATATCTCCGTCTCGGGGCTGGGCCTCATCGGCGGCGAACACGCAGGAATGGAACTGCCGCTGCATAAGCCCGCCACCATGCTGGGCGCCGACCTCGCCCACGCGCACCCAAGGCCGGTTTAGTGCGGACTAGGCGACAGCATCGCCTCAGCTATGAATGATAGGTTCGACAGCCTAAAAGCAATTGGGGCAGGGATCGTTGCTTTCCTCTTGGCCAAGTGGCTCACTCTTTGGCTTGGGGGGGCCCTTAATACACAGGGAATTCCAACAACTGGTGAGCTAACAGCGGAGTTGCTTTGCGGACCAATTTCCGCAGCTATCGGCGGATTCGTGACAGCGGTCCTCAGCAGCAAGAAACCGTTCTTGCACTCACTTATTGCAGGAACTCTTGTGATGGCGCTGATCACATTTCAAAGTCGGCACCAACTTTTTCAAGATGCCTTGTCTGATGCCATCAAGCTGATGGTGCTGTGTTCTGCGCCTTTTGCCGTCGGTGTAGCAACAGGCGTTCTATCTAGAAATCGGTTGCGCCAGAGTGCAAACGAAGAGACCGACTAACTGCCGGCCAAAACCCGCTCACAAGTTACTCGCCCTTTAGCAGCGACTCAAATATCTGCGGAGTGAGCCCTCGCGCCTGCGCCTTGCGGCCCACATCGTCAAGCACCTGCTGCAAAGATGGCGACCCGGGAGCAGTCAGTTCGCGCAGCCACAGGCCAATCAGCGCCTGCATCTTCCGCTTTTCCTCGTCGCGAGCGGCACCGTACGCCTGTGCGGTCTGCGGGTCGAGCGGGATCGAAATGGTGGCACTGGGCATAACGCCTCCCCCCAATTCTACGCCCGCTGTCTGAGCGCCGATCTATAATTCACGCGACCCGCTGGAGCAGGCCATGCCCACTCGCCGCGAACTCCTCGCCGCCCTTCCTCTCCTGCCATCTATGATGGGTGGCCCATTCATGGCGCAGTCTCCTCGCGCCATGAGTGGGGAACCTCAAATTTCTCTCAAGCCCGCCAACAAGAACGTCAAGTGGGCCGTCTCCGAGGCGCTGTGGAACTACTTCCCCCGCGTGCCTTTCATCGACATCCTCGACATGATGGCAGACACCGGCTTCCCCGGCATCCGCATCACCGGCTTCCCGCGCAGCCTTCAGACCTACAACCTCACCGCCGCGCAGATGCAGGCCGAGCTTGCCAGGCGCAACCTCCACGCCGTCACCATCTCGTGGAACTTCGCCGGCGGCCCCGTCACCGACACCGCATGGCGGCAGAAGTCCCTCGACTCCGCCCGCGAGGCCATCAAGTTCCTCGCCGACGGCGGCGCAAGCCACCTCGTCTGCTTCTCGCCCAATCGGACCGTTCCAGCCAATCAGTCTCCGGCCGCGTATCAAGCTCTCTATGACTGCTGCAACGCCATCGGCGAACTCGCCGGCTCCATGCACTTCACCGCCGGCCTGCACAACCACATGGGCCAAATGATTCAAACCTCCGACGAAATCGATCGCTTCATGGCTGCCGTCGATCCCAAGCTCTTCGGCCTCTCCCCCGACACCGCGCACCTGAATCTCGCCGGCTGCGATGTCGTCGCAACCTTCGAGAAGTACAAACACCGCATCCACTTCTGCGATTACAAGGACTCGCGCTGGACCACGCCCACCGCGCCCTGGACGCAGCCCAACGGCCGCAGCTACGCCGCCGACACCTACGACGCGAAATTCTTCTCGAGCATCTACGATCTCGGCGACGGCCAGGTTGACTTCCCCGGCTGCCATCGCGTCCTCAAGAGCGCCCATTTCAAAGGCTGGATCTGCGTCGACCTCGACACCGCTCGCCAGGGTCCCCGCGCCGACTACACCCGCTGCGGCGAATACATCGTCAAGCACCTCGAACCCATCTACAAATAACACGCCACACGGTGGTGCTGCCATCCTGATGCGATAGCGAACGGTTACTGTCTGCGGCTCTTCACCCATCTCAGTGCTTGACAGTCATGAGCTGCTTCGCGTACTTTGCATTACAAAGTAATATGCCGCCGCCGGGGAACCAATTCCCGGACCGCTGCGTATCATAACTTTGCAGTACAAAGTTAGCCACGATTCGAGGGACCCAACCATGGAATTGCCCACCTCAGACCAGGTCCGCGCCGCCTCCCGCTCCATCGGCTTCAAACTCTCCATGGGACTCAAGCTCATCGTCGTCTGCTTCCTGGCGCTGCTCATGTGCATCCCATCGTTCTTCGTCTCCAGCCTGGTGGACGACCGCAAAACCAGCCAGGCCTCCGCCGTGGATGACATCAGTTCGCATGTCGGCGGCGCGCAGACATTCCTCGGTCCCACGCTGGCGATCCCCTACACCACGCCTCCTCCCGATCCGAAAGAAGCTCCCGGTCACGGCATCTACATCGTCTTTCCCGCGCAGGCCTCCGCCTCCGTGAAGACCACCACGGAAGAGCGCCACCGCTCGCTCTTCAAGGTTCCCGTATTCAACGCCAACCTCAAGCTCGACGCCGCCTTCGATCTCCGCGGCGTTCCTGCAGACCTGCCCACCGGCGCGACGCTCGATTGGTCGAAGGCGGAGATCATCGTGGGTGTCAGCGACGCTCGCGGCGCCCTGGCTGACGCCACTCTCGTCACGCCATCCTCAACCGACACGCTCGCGCCCGCTGCCATCGCACAAAGCTGGCAGCTCTCCACCGACGAGAACGGTCACGGCAGCCGGCTTACTCTCTTCGGCGCCAACCAGGCCGCACTCGCCAAACCAAACGCCCAGTTCAACGTCTCCGCCAACCTGAAATTCTCCGGCGCGCAACGCATCGCGGTTCTCGCCTATGGCAAGACGACGCACGTCACGGCGCAGGGAGACTGGCCCAACCCCAGCTTCGATGGCGGCTTCCTGCCCGCCGGATACGGCATCTCCCAGTCCGGTTTCTCCGCCAACTGGTCCGTCCCCTTCATCGCCCGCGGCATCCGCGCCGAAGGTCCGGTCGATACCATGCGAACTCTGGACGCCACCGCGCTCGGCACCTCGTTCGTGGAACTCGCCGATCCGTATCAGTCCGTCAACCGCTCGCTCAAGTATGTGCTGCTCTTCCTCGGCTTCGTCTTCCTCGCCTACTTCGTCTTTGAAGTCTCAACCCACAAGCGCGTGCACCCGGCGCAGTACATCCTCGTCGGCATCGCACAGATCATCTTCTACCTGCTGCTGCTCTCGCTCGCGGAACGCATCGGCTTTGACTGGAGCTTCCTGATTGCAGGCGCCGCCACCGTCATCCTCTTCTCGCTGAACGCGGCATGGATCTTTGCCAGCCGCACTCAGGGCATCCAGGCACTGGCCGTCTTCAGCGTGCTCTACAGCCTCATCTATGTGCTGTTGCGTCTTCAGGACGATGCCCTGCTCGTCGGCGCTGTAGCCAGCTTCGTGGCCATCGCAGTCGCCATGTACCTCACCCGCCGCATCGACTGGTACAGCTCGCTGCCTCCAGCCGGTTCCCCCGACCCGCCCAGCGTCGTGCCACAGGAATAACTCACTATGAGTTCATCAAACCAAAAGTGCCGTCATCCTGAGCGCAGCGAAGGATCCCTGCAGTTGCTTTCATTCCACAGCGTACTTGTCAGCGCCGAGGAGCACGCTGTAGATCTGCTTGCGCCTTTCAACTGACAACTGACAACTGTTCTTACGGTCTTCTTCGCTCCAGTCCCGTCGGTTTCTTCGGCTCCGGCTTCAGCACATCGCGGTTCTCCGGAGCCACCGGATGCACACCGAAGTCCCATACGCCGGTGTTCACCTCATTGTCGCTCACGATCTCCATCAGCGCGTACTCGCCAAAGTCCAGCGGATGCACCGGCGTGATCTTCATCCAGTGACCGCCCGGCAGCATCTCCTGCTTCGTGTCCACCACGTCCTGCTGCGGCTTGCGCGCGTCGCCCACGGCGCCGATGTTGAAGCTCGCCAGCACGCGCGCATCCGTCCGCACATCCGCGCGGACCATCACGTAGCCGCTGTATTCCGACCCGCCGCTCGATGTCTGATTGGTCACTGCGCCGCCCTTCTGCGATCCCGCGCCGTGCGTATCTACCGTAAACACCTGGCCGCCTCGGTTCGCACCCGAATCGTCGCCCACGCGCAGATAGATCACCGGCTGCGCCACGTGCATCTGCACCGCGGACTCGACACCTTTCAGCTCCACGATCGCATGCGATGCGGCGCGCGGATTCAGCGTCAGCTTCAGAATGTTATGGCTCGTCTCGCGATTCAACTCGCCATCACTCTGCACCAGCGGCACCAGCTCCGGCGTTCCCTCGAAATAATCGAGCGCCAGCACGCTGTCCTGCTCCGGCAGCTTCAGATCAGGCGCCACCTCCGGAGTCAGCGCACGCCGGTCCGCCTCCTCCTTCAACAGCTCCGGATCGATGGTTGGCGCGGCCCCATTCTGATCATTACCGGCCGTATCCGAATGCTGCCGTTCCCACTTCTTCGTGGCGTCCCAGTCCACCAGGTCCGCGGGTATCTGTTCCATCACCCCACGTTCTGCGCTCATGTAATTCACAATGCTGCCGGTGACCTTGTAGCTCATCACCACCTGGTAGCTGCCGTCTTTCAGGATCAGCCGCGTCCGGTGCGGTGCCCCTGTACTCGATTGCTGACTCGCCGGCTCGCCGGCCCGCTGACTCGCTGCATCCGTCAGCGGCCGCTGCCCGCTCTGCGCACACACGCATGTCGCGACGCCCATCACCAGCGCTGCGCACAGCGTCCTTCGCGAATTCACAAACGTTCCTCTCATCCCAATCCCAAAGTTTAGACGCACGTGCCCTCCTCGCGCAGTGCGCTCCGAGCCCGGTCCCCCGTCCCCAGTCCCGAGTCCCCCAATCCCCAGTCCCTTGAACCGCCTTCCCCTGAACCACCCGCTACCATAGACTTGAATGCCCTCCAGCTCTCGTCGCCCACAGGTCGTGCTCGCCTTCGCCTGCGTCTATCTCTGCTGGGGAGCTACCTACGCCGCCATCCGGATCGCTGGCGAGCACCTCGCGCCCCCGCTGGTCGGCGCCGCCCGCTCCATCCTCTCCGTAGCCGTCCTCGTCGGGATCTGCCTTGTGCGCGGAACCTCGCTCCGTGTGCCGTCGCGCACCGCCTGGCGCCTTATCCTCGTCGGCATTCTCCTCATGAGCGTCAACAACGTCCTGCTCATCTGGGGCGAAACCCTCGTGCCCTCCGGCCTCTCCTCGCTCATCATCGCCATGATCCCCATCTACGTCGCCGTTATCGAGACCGTGTTGCCCTCGGGTGAACGCCTCACCCCCCGTGGCTGGATCGGCGTCTTTGCCGGGGCCGCCGGCATGTTCGTCCTCATGTCACCCGCGTTGCGCACCATCGGCTCCGCCGCTACGAACCGCACCGCCATCGCCGGCTACGCCATCCTCATCGTCGCCGGCCTCGTCTTCGCCATCGGCTCCATCCTCTCGCGCCGCTTCCGCTTCCGCGTGGACACCTTCGTCGCCACCGCCTGGCAGATCGGCGCCGCCGGCGTCGTTAACATCCTGCTCACCCTCGCATGCGGAAACCTGCGCACCGCGCACTGGACCGCCTCCGGCCTGGCCGCCATCGCCTTCCTCTCCGTCATCGGCTCGGTCGTCGGACTCTCGGCCTACACCTACCTGCTGCAGAACGTGCCCGTCACCAAGGTCGCCACCTACGCCTTTGTGAACCCGGCCATCGCAGTCATCATCGGCGCCGCACTGTTCGGCGAACGCCTCGCTCCCGCTGAACTCGCCGGCATGGCGCTGATCCTCGTCGCGGTCGCCACCGTCATCGGCTCGCGCACGCCTCTCACCTCGCCACCGTCCGACCCCCTGCTCGAAGTCCCCATCGAGGAGTAAGCGAACGCTCCTCTGTTCCGCACATCACCAAGCCTACCTACTGCGTCGTCAGTCCCAGCAACTGAAACTCACCGTCGTATTCGGCCAGGTCCTCCGCTTCGCTGCTCATCCCGCGCAGAACCGCTGCTGCGATATGCAGCGCTGCGGCGATGAAGCAGACCAGCGCCAGCCGCGCCACGTGCCGCTCCAGCCGTGTCTCCAACCAACTCATCCCCATCACGAACTGCGGGAAAACGCCGATATACAGCGTCAGCATCAGCGGAAAGCTCACCTTCCCCGGCATCCTCGGCTGGTTGAACGGCACGCTGCGCTGCGCGAAGAAGAATCCATCGCTCAGCAGCATGCACAGACACACTCCGCAAACCGACTGCACCAGCAGCTTCTTCGCATCCCACCCGGCAATCGCCAGCCCAATCAGAATCGCAGCCAGCACGCATCCCGCGCACGCCATCACCCATCGCCGCGCCGCCGCTGCGCACTCCCGGAGGTCCACACCGGTCACGCGAAAGATCCATCCCCCCTGCAGATTCACCGGAAACGCAAACGCTACCCGCAGCCCCGCAATCGTCCAGAACACCAGCATCGGCATGATTGCGTGCAGCCCGTAGCCGGACAAGCCAATCCGCGCCACACCCCCCACCACCCGGACAGACACCGCGCAGCTCAGCGCCACCGCCAGACCCACTCCGCCATAAATCGCCAGGTACACCTGATAGCGGTTGTTGCGCGCCATCGTCTGCCCGATAAAGTGAAAGACCGCGCGTTCACCCGGCCTGCGCACTACTTCGGTCGCGATCCATTCCGAGATGCGCGATCTCTTGCCGCGCCCGCGCGTCACTCCCTCAATGGTCAGCCGCCGCATCCGCGCCCACGCCAGCGGATACGTCACGACTACCACCGCCGATGCAATCGCCAGCGCGCGCACCGCGTACCGCGCCATCACCGGTGCAAATCCCGGAGCACTGCTGCCGTGCAGCATCTGCTCATACAACCCCAGAAACCAAACGGGCGGCAACCATCGCACCATACCCAGCGGTTGCTGCTGCAGCAGCACAGGCAGTGCTCCCGCAAATCGCACATACGCGCACAACAGCAGCGTCAGCGCCATCACGCTTGCCATCTGCAGCACGGGCAATGCCGCGCGAAACATCCGCGCGCTCAACAAGCACAGCATCACGCCGCCCACCGCGAGAAAGAGCAGAGACGCAAATGCCCCGGCGCACATCGTCGCGACAAAGTGGGCCTTCGCCTGCGGCCACACCGGTCCCAGCCGCAGGCTTGGCAGCACCTCGGTCGCGCACATGTTGGTCGCGAACAGGAACATCCCCAGAAATCCCAGCAGCGCCGTCGCCTTTGCCGCAAACATCTGCAGTGGCCGGATCGGCAGCGGCGTCAGCACCAGAAAGTCCAGCTTGTCCGGGAACAGCATCTCCCACTCGAACACTGCGATCGCTCCTATCGCGACAAAAGAGAGCACCACGAAGAAGCACCGTGCATCGATTGCATCCCACGCCGGCAGCCACGCGTATTTGTTGATCACCCAGAATGCGACGATCAGCCCCGGCGCCGCCGCGGCCGCCAGCGCGCGCACTACCGTCGTCCGCGTGTCGCCCTCCGGCTGCACCGTGTCGTTGTCGAAGAACCGCCGGAAGAAGTGCGCGATCAGAATGCGCAGCGTGTTTGTTTTTGGCTCATGCATGGCGCACCTGCATCACGCTGACGATCTCTTCGGCCACGCGCTCCGTGTTCGTCTGCTCTACCAGCTCGGCAAACGCGCTCTCCAGCGTCGGCAGGTTCATCACGCTGGTCAGGTCGCGCGGCGACCCGTCCGCCACCACCTGTCCCTTGTCCAGCACGATCACACGCTCGCACACCCGCTCCACCACCTCCAGCACATGGGAGATGTACAGCACCACCTTGCCCTCGCGCGCCAGCAGCAGCAGCAGGTCCTTCATCATTCGCGCCGTCACCGCATCCAGGCCGGACAACGGCTCGTCCAGCACAACCAGCTTTGGATCATGCAACAGAGCCGCGGCAATCAGCACCCGCTGCTTCATCCCCTTGGAATAATCCGTGAGCGGCGCATGCTGCGCGCCTTCCAGCGACAGCAACCGCAGCAGCTCTCGCGCCTTGCGCTCAATCACCGCCTCCTGCATCCCGCGCAGCCGCCCCGCCAGTTGCAGATACTCAAATCCCGACAGATGCGTGTACACCTGCGCCTCCTCCGGCACATAGCCCAGTTGCGCGCGGTAACCTGCCAGGTCCTCGTGAATCTCGCGCCCCGCGAAGAACACCTTCCCGTGCGTCGGCTTCATCAACCCGATGATCATCTTCACCGTCGTCGACTTGCCCGAACCATTCGGCCCCAGGTACCCGAGCACCTCGCCTTCTGCCACCGAGAAACTCACATCCCACACCGCCGGAATCCCACGAAACCGCTTGGTCACATTTCTTAGTTCGAGCATCTCGTCTCCGTGGTACGTCGCATACTACATAGCCATAACAATTCTGCCTTGGAAATATCTCTCTCGCGCGGGCTCCCCTCATACCGCGAATAGAAGCCATCCATTTACCTTCTTGTCATTCTGAGCCGTAGGCGAAGAATCCCCGCATTGTTGCCTTTGCCGTTATCTCTGCCCTTCTGCATCTGCTCTTTGCTGTTGCACCTGCTGTTTGCCTTTGCCTCTGCTGCTGCTTCTGAGATAGGCCCGGACTTTAGTCCGGGCATCTCCGCACCTGCCGTCCGCTGGGGCTTCAGCCCCCGGGACTTCTCAATTCTCCGAAGGCCTCTCAATGTGATCGATCACCAGCGTCTCCACCGAACTCTTCCCCGGCACCAGCTTCAGCCCGAAGCTCTCGGCAACATCGAATATCGTTGGCGGCGGATCAGCGCCCGAATCAACCTCCGTCGCAGGGCCGCCGGCGCGCGGCCTGCGAAAGCTCATGTCGTACAGACCGCTCAGGCCGGTCCTATCCTCCACCGGACGCTCCGCCAGATTCGATAGCACCACTGCCAGCGCGCGCACCGGCGCATCGTAGAACGCCGCCTTCCCCGTTCCATCGTTGCCTAGAAACTCGCCGCCGCCCGGAATCGGTGTCGCGCCCGGATGCGGATCACCCGGCACAGCCGCCTTCAGCTTCGGGCCGCCCTTCGCAATCACCAGCGAATACACCGCCACATCCTTCGTCCCGCGATGCACGACCAACTTGCAGCGTTCCGCCAGCAGCGCCTGAATCATCGCGCGCAGCATCACCCGCTGCTTCGCCGGATCGTGCCATGCTGCGAGATCCGCCGGGGCCACCTTCGCGTCAATGTCGTACAACTCCGTCCGCATCCAGTCCGGAATTCCGGCGAGCGTAGCCGTCGTGTACATCATCGCGTCCGGAGTCGTCGGCACATACGCCGTCAGCAGCGGCGCCACCAGCGATCCATGCTCCATGTGCCAGCCATCCTGCGTCACCGCGATCTCTTCCCCAGGCTTCGGCGACAAATTCTTCCGGATCGAAACCACCTCGAAGGCAAACAGCTTGTCGCTGGGCGCGGTCGGAGCCTGCGCGAGCGCGCACATCGTAGCGATTGCCATGCATGACGCAGCCAGAAGAACAGTGAGTACTCCGAATCGAAGTCTTCCTATCTGGCCATTCATCCTTGTCTCCCTCTTGACTTCGACCGCCGCTAATTCTCCGTCGGCCGTTCCACATGATCGATCACCAGCAGTTCCACCGGCCCTTTAGTCGACACCAGCTTGAGCCCGAGTTGCTGCCTCAGCGCCTGCGCAATCGACGGCCCTGACGTTTCGCCCGGCGCATTGGGGCCCACCACCGTATCGCCGGTCATATCCTCTGTCCACTCCAGCGAAAAATCGAAACTTCCGCTCAGCCCTGTCCCATCGATCACTGGCCTGGGAAACACCACCAGTCCGGTCTGCGCCGGCAACGACTCGGCCGCCATCACCAGCGTCACCTTACGGCCGCCAATCCTATGCCTCCCCGGCACGCTCGGAGGCAATCGCGCGATCATTCCGCACGGAATCGGCAGTGCCCGATTTCTGTCAGCATTCGCAGCGCTTTTCTGCGGGCCTTTCGCATCCGGAAACTCCGTCGTCGCGCATGTGTCACTCGCCGGATGTGGGCGCAACTGCGGCCCCAGCGTCCCCGGCTTCTCAAGCCTTATGGCGAACACCGGGACCTGCCGTGTCTCCTTATGCACGACCAGCTTGAACCGTTTCGCCAACAGGCTCTGCACCATCAACCGCATCTGGTCCTTCGTTGCACCGTACGGAGCCCGCGCTTCGATGTCATAGTGCTTGTTGGCTACCCACCCTGGCATATCGAGTCCGAGTCCTGCCCAAGGCGCGCATTGCGGACATTGGTGTACCCGCAGTGCCAGCTCCTCTGTGCCATTCAGCTTATAGGCGAAGATGATGTATCGCATCAGCGTCTGGTTGGTGGCGCGGAACAAGCTCCCCTCCGGGTCGGTCTTGTCTCCTTCGCCCATCACCCAGTAGACGTTGCCATTGCCGTCAAGCTCGAAGTTACTGGACGAATCGCCATCGGTCTTGTTCTCGCGCACCGATGCCACTTCAAACGCAAGCGGCTTGTCTGCCACGGCTGAAGTTTGAGCCACGCCAGAAGCCGGTGCAACTGCCAAGCACGCACCAGCTAAAACAATGAATGCGCCCGCCCGAACAATTGTCATATGCTTAATTCTCCGTCGGCCGCTCCACATGATCGATCACCAGCGTCTCCACCTCACCCTTTGCCGGCTCCAGCTTCAGCCCAAGCTGTTCAGCGGCTGAAAATGACAGCGACTGTGGGTCCGGCGCTTTTTCCTGCTCCGTAGCGGACTGTGGGGTGTCAGGGAGCGGCGCCGATATGGTGCAGTCATATCTTCCGCTCAGGCCGGTTCTGTCCTGCACCGTACGCCCTGCTCCGTTCAACACAGTAGAGGCGAGCTGTCCGATCGTCACGCCCCAATAGTGCGTAATCCTCAGGCCGTCCCTTTGTTCCATCGTCAGCTCCCCGCTGCCGGGCAATGGCCACGCGCCTGGATGCGGCTGACCGGGATCTGTCTCCTTAAATTTCGCTCCGCCTTTACCCACGACCAGGGAGTAAATGGAACTCTCTTTCGTGCTGCGATGCACCGCCAGTTTCAGCCTTTCGCACAGCATCGCCTGCAGCATCGATCGAAGCATCTCCGGCTGCTTTGCAGGATTTCGCCAGTCTGCAAGGTCTGCCGTGTCCACCCTCGCGTCGATATCGTAATGATCGTTGTCGCCATACAGCCAAGCCGGTGCTCCAATCACCCGGTCGTCGGTATAGTAAGCGCCGCCGGTCTGCGGAACGTACGCCGTCAGCAACGGTATCGCCAGAAACAAATTCCTCTGGCGATAGCCATCAGCGGTCGCATGACCAGGTTCCTGCTGGCTGCCGACTCTGCTCCGCCGTATCGAAACCACTGCGAACTTCCACTCTGTGCTCTCCGGCGCAGTCGCTGCTTTCTCTTCGTGCGATGGAGTTGCAGATTGGGCCATTGCAGCGGGCGCAAGTACGCCGCTTCCGGTCGCAGCAATGATCACGGCTGCTGGAAGCACCACCGTGAACCGCAATTTATGCTCCCCAAAGTTCATGATGTTCAATTCTCCGTCGGCCGCTCCACATGATCGATGATCAGGACCTCAACCTGTCCCTTGGTCTTCTTAAGTTGCAGTCCCAACTGCTCCTGCAGAGCCGTGTAGAGGGATGGCCCCGCCCCGGCGGCGGAAGTGTCGGCGGAGGCATCGTTTTGCGGTGTCCAGTTCAACGTCCAGTCGTAAGCGCCAGACAATCCGGTCTTGTCGACAATCAATTCTCCAACTGAAAATCCGCCGGTCGATCCCAGTTCCGCCAGCCGAGCGAGGAAATCCGTCAGCGTCGATATGGAAGCGGCCTTCGCCTCCACCTGCCCGCGCCCTCTCCTTTGAATTCTCGGCGCGTTGAGCGGGTGCGCCTTTGCTCCCGTGGCGGGATCTGCGGGCGCCATCTCCGTCGGCTTCATTTTCTCGCCCCCTTTTGCCTGCATGAGCTCAAAGTAGGTGCTCACCCGGACCGACGAATGCAGCTTCAACCCGCACCGGTCCTGGAGCAGCGACTGCAGCAGGAAGCGGGCCTGGGTGATTCTCTCTTCCAGCGGAATAGCCGCGAGCGCCGCAGCCTCCGCGTCCGTCATCCGCGCTGCGATATCGAACCGCGCCTTCGTCATCCATCCGGATGCGCCTTCAATCTCGCTCGTCGACTTAACATTCCAGGCTTCCTGGACCATATCGAGCACCGTCGCGTTGGTCGCCTGGAATCCTCTGCCGCCGGCAGTAAAGCCCATCGAAAATTGCGCCTCGCCAGGGTCGCTCGGCTTGATGGTTACCACCTCAAAGGATGGACGGGGGCCGGTAGCATGCAGAATTTGTGCACGCAACGCCAGCCCACTGCACGCAGACAGCAACACCATCGCGAGAATGAAATTCTTGTGCGCCATACAGCGTCCCTCGTTTGATCTTTTGGGCTCATCTATGTAGCAAACTACTTGTGATAGTATGCTACATAGCCGAGAGAAAGTCCACAGTCAATATGCCGCCGACACCCCGCCTCTCCCACTCCGCCGCGCTCATCCTCAAGGCCATCAGCCTCGGCTACTGCTTCGGCCTCGACGTGATGGAGGTCACCGGGCTGCCCAGCGGCACCGTCTATCCCGCGCTCCGCCGCCTCGAACGCGATGGCCTCGTCGAGTCGCAGTGGGAACCCGACGCGGAAGCCGCCGCCAGCCAGCGTCCCGCGCGCCGCTATTACGAGATCACGAAGCCCGGCAAGGCCGCCGCGCTCGCCGCCACCGAACGGTATCCTCTCCTCGCTCGTCTGGTATCTAGCCGTGTGATTCAGGAGAAGCGCTCATGAGTCCTGCGTTGCAGAACAATTCCGCGCAATCCTCTCTTCCCGCGGCGAGTCTCCCTGCATCTGACCGCCTCCTGCTGCGCGCCGGCTCGCGCATCGCCCCCGCATCCGATCGCGCCGAATGGCGCCGCAACTGGCACGCCGAACTCTGGCACATGCATCACCGCCGCGCCCGCATCCATAATCTTCCCGGCCTCTCCGCCGGACTCCTTCGCGATGCCCTCTGGCTCCGCGTCGAAAGCTGGCGCCGCGCTTACTCCGGAACCGCCGCGCTCTGCATCGCCTCGGTCGGGGGCCTCTGCGTCGTCGCCGCGCTCCTCGGCCTCGCCGCCGCCGGCCGCGACCAGTTCCGTCTCGTCATCGGCTCGCGCATCCCGCGCTTCCTCGTCGAATCGCTGCTCGTCGTCATCGTCTCGTTCGCGACATCCTCCAGCCGCTACGTCGACCAGCGCACCACCGGCAAAACACTCTGCTGGATCCGCCGCCAGCTCTTCCTCGCCGCGAAGTCGGCACTGCTTCTCGTCCTCGCCTTCCTGCTCAGCGCGGACCTCTGCCTGCCGCTCTTCACGCGCATGCCCATGACCGCCGACGCGCTCCAGGTCTTCACCTTTGAGCTCTGCGCCATCGCCGGCCTCATGTGGGCCTTCCGCGATCAGGACCAGCGCTGCAAGCACTGCCTCTGCGCACTCTCCACGCCCGCGCAGGTCGGCCGCCCCTCGCACAATCTCCTCGAATGGACCGGCACCCAGCAGGCCTGCCGCTTCGGCCACGGCGTCTTCTCCACGCCCGAGATGCTCTCCACCTGGCGCCCCCACAGCCACTGGGCCGAAGGGCTGGAACTGCAGATCGAAACCACCAGTTAGCTGAAGCTACGGTCCGCGCAGTTAGGGATGAAGCACGCGCAGCCCTAGATGCTTCTCAAAATGGTCGAAGTCAGCGTCGCGGTGCAGCAGCACATGGCCCCCGCGGATGCAGAAGGTCGCAATTAAGCAATCGATTGTCTTGCGCACTGTAATTCCCTTCGCTCGCAGAATCCGGTAGTTCTCCGCAGCCGCAATCGATAGGTCTATACCGCCAGTATCGAAGATGGGCTGCAGTATAAGTCGCTGAAGGATCCGCTGAAACGCTCGATCATCGCGGATTCCTTGCAGGATCTCGCACAGCGTGAGGTCTGTTAGAGATACGTCACCCGACGACGCGTTTCGCGTCAGCCACTCCGCCTCCAGCGTGGACTTGTCGGCTAGATAGCTGATCCAGACGCTCGCATCGACGACTACCATTCCCGGTCCGCGAACCGGCTCAGGCGCGACTGCTCAAGATCGCCCTCCCACTTGGCCATCCCGCGCAATTCCCGCAACGCCTTCGCCTGCTCATTCATTCGCACCAGTAAGTTCAGCCCGGCCACTACGGCAGCTTTCTTGGTCTTCTCCCCGCTCGCCCGAAGCGCCTTCTTCATCAACTTGTCATCAATATCGATATTGGTCCGCATCGCCGCACCTCGATGTGTATACTTTACACCTTCTATGTGTATTGAACTGGGCCCGCATAGGAAATGCCGCGCTGAACACAGAATGAGATAACCTGCTCACGTGGAGCAATACAAAGTCAGAGAAGGCTATCCGCGAGTTGATTGCACAGAGGCCTGGGCAAAGCATTGCAGGCTCAACCGTATCTCCTGGATCATGTTCGCCGCGTGGATTCCTTATGGAATGGTCGGTGGACTCGCTTTTTACAAGTTCTTCCCAAATGCGAACTCAAATTTGGTTTTCGTGTGGGTGATCCCCTACGTCATTACTTTGATCGTCGTCGGCAATATGGTGAGCCGCTTTCGCTGCCCTAAATGCGGCTATCGCTTCTACGCCTTTGGCCCATTTGGCCTTGGACATAATGGTTTCGCCCGAAAATGCCGCAACTGCGGTCTGCGCAAATGGCAATGCCCAGGATCGGAAACTCCTAGTCCCTAGTCCCCAGCAACTAGTCCCTGGCCTCACTTCCGCTTCCAGCGCACGCCGTCCTTTGCGTCCTCGATTACCACGCCCTTGGCCAGCAACTCCGCGCGGATCGCATCGGCTCTCGCGAAGTTCCTCGTCTTCTTCGCCTGCGTGCGCTCGGCCACCAGCGCGTCAATTTCCTCATCGCCGATGCCCATGGCCGCCGTAAGCTCCGCCGACGCCTCACCCTCGCGGCCCTCTTCCTTCGCCCACTCCAGCGCCGCCTTCGACAGCTCCGCATCGCGGTCGATCAGCACCGCAAACACGCCGTCGAACGTCGTCAGCACGCGCAGGATCTCCTCCGCGTTCTCCTCACCCAGCGTCCCCGTATCCGCCGCCGAGTTCGCCGCGCGCACCATCTCGCTGATCGCCGCAATCGCGCTCGCCGTATTCAGATCGTCGGCCAGCGCCGCCGTAAAATCCTCCGCCGCCTTTGCCGTCGCCGCGCGCACCGCCTCATTCACCGGAGCCTTGAACTCGCCCTTCAATATCCGCTGATGAAATGTGCGCAGCCTGTCGATCGCATTGGTCGCCGCCGCCAGCGCCTCAAACGTAAAGTTCATCTGGTGGCGATAAGGCACCGAGAGCAGCAGATACCGTATCGCCGACGCCTTGTGCCCCTTCAGCAGCAGGTCGCGCAGCGTATAAAAGTTTCCCTCGCTCTTCGACATCTTCTTCCCCTCAACCAGCAGGAAGCGCACATGCATCCAGTGCCGCGCAAAAATCTTCCCCGTTGCGCACTCGCTCTGCGCAATCTCATTCTCGTGGTGCGGAAACATCAGGTCTTCGCCGCCCGCATGAAGGTCGAAGCTCTCCCCCAGCAGCGACTCCGACATCGCCGAGCACTCCAGGTGCCAGCCCGGCCGCCCCGGCCCCAGCGCCGTCTCCCAATGCGGTTCCGGCTTTCCACCCGGCTCACTCTTCACTGCCTTCCAAAGCGCAAAATCCCGCGCCGCGTCCTTCTCATACTCGTCCACATCCACGCGCGCGCCGTCTTCAATCCCCTCAAAGTCCTTCTTCGAAAGCTTCCCGTACTCCGGAAACTTCGCAATCCTGAAGTACCAGCTCCCGTCCTCCGCCTTGTACGCCACGCCCTTCTCGGCCAGCTTCTCCACCAGCCGCACCATCTCCGGGATATGCTCCGTCGCCCGCGGCGTATGCTCCGGCCGCTCGATCCCCAGCGCCTCCAGGTCCTCAAAGAACGCCTTCTCATATCGCGCCGTGAACTCCGTGATCGACTTCCCCTCCGCCATCGCATTGCGGATGATCTTGTCGTCCACGTCCGTCACGTTCATCACATGCTCCACGGCCATGCCCTGCTGCCGCAGAAACCGCCGCAGCACATCCACAAGCAGAAACGTCCGGAAGTTGCCGATGTGCTGGTAGTTATAAACCGTCGGGCCGCACGCATACATGCGCAGCGCCGGCGCGCCCACCGGCTCCAGCCGCTCCACCTTGCCACTCAAAGTATTGAAGAGTTCCAACGACGCCACGCGCTCTCTCACCGCCGCAGCCGCTATGCGAAAACCCGTCGTGCGCAGCCGCAGTCCACTCTTTCTCTTTGAAATCGCTCGTTTTGATTCTACATTTGGTGTGACCTATCCACGCCACATTTGAGGCGCACGTCCATGAGAACTCCCGCCGAGTTTGCCGCAACTTATCAACACATGTCTGACGGCCAGCTGCTGCAGACCGACCGTGAAGATGGACTTCTGCCTGAAGCGAAGCAGGCGCTCCACGAAGAGATACGCCGTCGCGGTCTGAAGCCCGGAGACCTTCCGCGCCCAATCGAGGCCGAGCCGCACAAAACCAAACTCCAAAAGGCAAGCGAAGAAAAGCTGTTTACCTCCGGTCGTGGGGGCCAATGGGGATTCGGACTATACGGCCATCGTTACCTCAACCAGTCAGATCGCGAATCCAACATTTTAGTGCGAACAAAATTCTTTGTATTGGCTAGCTTTCCTCTGGTTCCACGCGCCTCGTTCCGCTTCAAATACCGAAGCACTGCCAAAAGATGGTACGGCTGGGATGATGATCAGGCTCGTGTAATCGGTAAGATACCGATTGTTTGGCCACAAGTCTTCAGAGTTTGGCTTACAGCATTCCTTTACATCGCCGGAATAGTCGCCGCCGTGGTTCTCTACGAATGGTTCAAAGGTCCTCGGCTCCATCCCTAGTCCCAGTCCCTAGTAATCAGTCCCTAGCAATCAGTCCCTAGTTTCAGCCCCAGCCCTGGCCACCAGCTCATCGCCCCCAAACTCTACCGCCGCCCCTCCCACGCCGCCGCGGCAATTATCGCCACTGTCCGTCGCCATCGCTTCGTGTTGACAAGTGTAATGCTACAGGCTACACTACCCCACAGATGAAGATACGGAACTTCGTCCACAAGGGCCTGAAGAAGCTCTACGCAGAGGACCTGGCCAAAGGAGTTCCTCCAGACACCGTGGAAAAGCTGCGCAAGATGCTTGCCTTTCTGGACGACATGGAAGACCCGGAGGAGATGCGCGCGCTCCCAACATGGAAGGCGCATTTGTTGACTGCAAACCGCAAAGGCACCTGGAGTTTGAGCGTTACAGCAAACCGGCGCCTCACGTTTCGTATCGATCCTTCTGAGCGCGAAATCTGCGACATGAACCTCGAAGACTACCACTAGATCGGAGGAACACCTCAATGCCCATCAAGAACCCGCCCCACCCGGGAGATTTCATTCGTACCGAAATTGTTGAGGCCGCCGGCCTGACCGTCACCGCCGCGGCACAGGCTTTGCGCGTCTCGCGGCCGGCATTGTCCAGCCTGCTGAATGGCAATGCAGACCTCTCCGGGGACATGGCGCTCCGCATTGAGAAGGCCTTTGGCGTAAAGATGGATACGCTGATGCGGATGCAGTCGTCCTATGACATAGCCCGGACCCGTAAACGCGAGAGTCAGATTAAGGTCGGGCGTGTCTCGCTGATGGCCGCCTCCCGCTCGGCTTAGACTTACCCCAGCCTCAGCCCCGCCCTCGCCACCAGCTCATCCCCCGCAAACTCTCCCGCCACAAACTTCCCCCAAGCAGCAGCAGCAATCATCGCAGCATTGTCCGTCGCCATCGCCAGCGACGGAAACTCCACCCGCATCCCGCGCCGCGCCGCTTCCTCCGTAAACCGCCGCCTTAGCTCGCTGTTCGCCGCCACCCCGCCCGACACAATCACACCCCGCGCGCCCCACGCCTCCGCCGCCGCAAACGTCTGCTTCAACAAATTCCCCACCACCGCAAACTGGAACGACGCAATCAGGTCCAGCGTCTCCTGATCGAACACCTCCGGCATCTCGCGCACCGCGTCCGCCACACGCAAATCCGGCCGCTCTTTCAGCGCCGCACCCAGCCTCGCCCTCCGCGCTTCAACCCTTTCCTTCATCCCATGCGTCTGCACATACCGCAGCACCGCCGTCTTGATCCCGCTGAACGAAAAGTCAAAATGCTCATCGTCCTTTTTGTTTGTCATTCCCGAAGGGAATCTGCGTTTGTCTTCCGATTCTGGGTGCCCCACGTCTCGCTTCTGAGACGTGGGTGTTGAGCCACCCGTACCCGCGTGCCCCATCCATTCAGCGTCCTTCGCTGAATGGGTGGGAAGAACACTGTTCGCGTTCCTTCTCCGTATCGGCCCAAACCGAAACTCCACCGCCCGCGGGTTCCCCGTCTTCGCCAGCGCATCCATCCACGGCCCGCCCGGATACCCCAGCCCCAGCAGCTTCGCCACCTTGTCGAACGCCTCGCCGGCGGCATCATCCACCGTCCGCCCCACATTCCTGTACCGCCACAAATTCGTCCCGGATATTTTTTGTGTTGTCATTCCCGAAGGGAATCTGCGTCTGTCTTCGTCCGTCTCTCCCCCCGCCTGGGCCAGATACAGATGCGTATGCCCACCGCTCACCACCAGCGCCATCAGCGGGCCCGGACTGTTCCCTGATCCCTCTTCCCTGTTCCCTGACTCTTCCATCAGCACCGCATGAATATGCCCCTCCAGATGGTTCACCCCGATCAGCGGCTTCCCCAGCCCCGCCGCCAGCGCCTTCGCATACGTGATCCCCACCAGCAGCGCGCCGGCCAGCCCCGGTCCCTTCGTCACCGCCACCGCATCCAGTTCCGCAAAGCCGACACCCGCCTTCCGCATCGCCTCTCGTACCACCGGCACAATGTTTTTCAGGTGTTCCCGGCTCGCCAGCTCCGGCACCACGCCGCCGTACTCCGCATGCAGCGTCATCTGGCTCGCCACCACGCTGGACAGCACCTCGCGCCCGCGGCGCACCACGGCCGCCGCCGTCTCGTCGCACGAACTCTCAATGCCTAAAATAAGCCCGCTTCCTCCCATCTCCTCATGTTAGCCGCCGACGCCCTACCCTCGCGTTTTCAGTCCATTTCCACCAAATCCAACGCGCGCTGTGTCTGGCGAACAACAATGCGCCGCCCATCAATCCCCATCCCTCCGTTTTCGCATCACCATCAATGTTGTGACGGATTCTTCCCCTGGGCTCATCTCCATCCTCCGCTCCGCCCTCGAGCGGCTCGGCGACGACACGACCGGCGGTTCGGACGATCCTGCCGTGATCGAATTCAAGCGCCGCATCCTGCGCTCCGTCTCCCAATTGGAGCTCACCCGCAACAGCCTGCAGGCGCCCGACGTTCTTCCCCCACGATCTCAACCCCCCGCCATCCAGAGTCCCGCAGCCGCTTCTGGAACGCCCGAAGATCCGTTCCCTGCGCCCTCAAACTCCGCGCCGGCTTCGGCGTCTCAGGTCGAACCAGACCAGCGGCCCGCCTCCCCGCCCGACTCTGTCGTCGTCCTCGTCGCCCGCCGTCCTCGAAAATCCCGCACAGACGACAGCAGCGGCGGCCACTCCTCCGCCGCCTGAGGAACCGGAGCAGCAGCGCGCTTCAGAGGGTGCTCAAAAAGGCCCTGCTTTGAAAGGGCGCGACTTTAGTCGCGCCGTTAAGGGGTAAAAAATGGGGCGGCTTCAGCCGCTGAGGCAATGCAAACCGCGCCGAGGCCGGCTTTTCACATCCTTTTCAGCCCGCGGAAAAACATCATGCTTTGGGGAAGGGCTTAAGAGGGTGCTGAGAAAGGCCGCGGCGGTGTTTTCGGAGTAGCAGCGCGCTTTAGCGTGAGTCCGCAGCCCCTACTCCCTCTCCACCACCCACCCATCTTTCTTCAGCATCTCCAGCACGCTGTCGTCGCCCGCCAGGTGCGCCGCGCCCACCGCGACAAACACCGTGCCCGTGCCGAGGTCCTTCAGCAATCCGTCCAGCGTCGACGCCCACTTCGTATTGCGGTCCAGTACCAGCGTCTTGTATTCGGCGGCATATTTGGTCTTCATGTCGCCGTTTTCCATCGCGCCGATCTTCCCGACCTCCCCGTGCTCCCACGCCGCCACCATCTCGCCCATCTCGGCCGTGTTCTTGTCCATCTCCGTCAGCTCTTTGTGCAGCATCTCCACCTGCTCCGCCTGCGGCTCGTCCGCCACAAAGTGCATCTGCTGCTCCATCGTCTCGAAGCCCACGATATTTTTGCCCGCGTCGCGCGCCTGCTTCAGCAGCACCACGTCCACGCCGCTCGCCGGATCGAACCCCGCCTTCACCATCGGCAGCACGCCCACCGTCATCGTCACCAGCCACGGCTGCATCGGCTCAAAGGTGCTCTCGCCCGGCAACCCCATGCCCTTCGCCGTCTTATCCAGCAGGTCCACGTCATCCCTGCTGATCTTGGTCGAGAGCGGATGCGCCATGTCCAGACCGAACTTCGCCGCCAGCGGAAGCCCCGCCGTCTTGTCGTCCAGGTTCGCCACCTCCACGTACACCGTGTCGCTCGCGTCGAAAGCCGCCTTCACCTTCGCCGTCTCCCACTCCACATTCGGCTTCATCACGTGGATCGTCCCAAACAGGTACACCGTCCCATGCGCGCCCTTCACCTTCCATATCGCCGGATCGGCGCCCCAGCGTTTCGGCTCCGCATGGACGACAACGCAACACGTCGCCGGCGGCCTCTGACCCGCTGCTCCATTCGCGGCAGGCGACGCGTTGCTGGCCCCGTTCGTCGCGCCGTTACTTTGCGCCTTTGCTGCGGAACCGGAAAGGCCCACCCACAACACCGCACTCGTCACTGACGCGACCCTCTTCCAATTCCTCATTGCGCCCCCTTGTCTCAATACCCACTACGGTACGGCCTCACCCACTCCGCTGACATCCCAAAAACGTGTCAAGCCCCAAAATTGCATAAACACCTTATTTTCATCAATATCCAAGTGGCATTTTAGTTTTCTCCGCGGCGTACAATTAAAAGTAGGGGGGCAAAACTCACTGTCAGAAGAGCGTTTCGGGGGAGAATTAACCCTCATCGAATCTATATTTTGCAGCCAAGTCACTTGTTTTCTATATTTTGCGGAATGGAGGTCTCGGTAAGTGTCTGAATCCAGAAATTTTAGCCGCCAAGATACCCCAAAAAAAATCGCTTCCCGCCCGGATCACTTTGCCGCCCTCGCCATCGTCCGCACCCTCCGGTCGGCCGGTCACCAGGCATACCTCGCAGGCGGATGCGTCCGCGACCTCCTGCTCGGCGTCCCGCCCAAGGACTACGACGTCGCCACCTCCGCCACACCGGACCAGGTCCTCGCGCTGTTCCCGAAGACCTTCGCCGTCGGCGCCCACTTCGGCGTCATCCTCGTCTGCACGAACCCCAACGACCCTTGTGACCCGGCTCTCCCCTTGCCGACTGAGGATCGTTTTTGTTTGTCATTCCCGAAGGGAATCTGCGTTTCTCCGGGAGCGGCCCATTCACCTCAGCCGGGCGATTCTGAGTCGTGGGATGGAGAGAACGACATCGCCACCGAAGTCGCCACCTTCCGCTCCGACGGCGCCTACTCCGACGGCCGCCGCCCGGACGCCGTCCGCTTCTCCACCGACCCGCGCGAAGATGTCCTGCGCCGTGACTTCACCATCAATGGCATGCTCCTCGATCCGGTCAAGCTCGAAGAGACCGGCGACCTTGACGCCTCCATCCTCGATTTCGTCGGCGGCCGCCGCGACTTGGAAAAAGGAATCATCCGCGCCATCGGCGATCCCGCGCTCCGCTACACCGAGGACAAGCTCCGCCTCCTGCGCGCCGTCCGCTTCGCCGCGCGCCTCAACTTTCATCTCGAGGTCGAAGGCATCCGCTGCAAGGCCGCCGAGATCACCCAGGTCTCCGCCGAGCGCATTCGCGACGAACTCACCCGCATCCTCACCGAAGGCGCAGCTCGCCGCGGCTTCGAGCTGCTCTACCAGCTCGGCCTGCTGGCCCGCATCCTGCCGGAAGCCGTGCGCATGCGCGGCGTCGCCCAGCCGCCGCAGTACCACCCCGAAGGCGACGTCTGGACACACACCATGCTGCTGCTCGAAAAGCTGCCGGCGGGCTGTTCCACAACGCTCGCCTGGGGCGCGCTGCTGCACGACATCGGCAAGCCCGCAACTTTCCAGCCGCCGGACCCAAACATCCCCGGCGACCGCATCCGCTTCAACGGACACGTCGAGGTCGGCGTCCGCATCGCCGAGGAGGTCCTCGCGCGCCTCCGGTTCTCCAACGACGAGACCGCCCAGATCGTCGGGCTGGTCAAAAACCACATGCGCTTCGGCGACATCCGCGAGATGCGCGCCTCCACCCTCAAGCGCTTCCTCCGGCTGCCGCATTTCGACGAGCACCTCGCGCTGCACCGCCTCGATGTCACCTCCGCGCACGGCGACCTTTCGCTCTATGACATCGCCAAAGCCGCCTACGAAGCGGAACCCGCGCCCGACCTTCGTCCCGCGCCGCTGCTCACTGGACGCGAACTGATTGCTGCAGGCTATCCGCCATCGCCGCAGTTCAAGCCGATGCTCGCGCTCGCCGAGGACGCACAGCTCGAAGGCTCCATCACCAGCCGCGACGAAGCCCTTGCCCTCATCGCCGCGCACTTCGGCCCGCCGCCGTAGAAGAATTCGGGTGCCCACATCTCGATTTTGAGATGTGGGTTTGCAGGATTTTCAATTTCGCCGCAAATGAGACTTCCTGACCGCGCTGTTCGTAGCAAACAATGAGTCCACCGATGAAAATCACACGTCTCGCTCTACCGCTCGTACTCGCGCCCGCCTGCGCGCTATTCGCTGCCAACACGATCGGCACCAACGTCATCGCCCCGTCGCTCACCGCCGAGCGCATCAATCAGCTCGCGCCGAAGAAGGACCGCGCCGCTTGGCTCGCATACCTCAAGCGATCCGACGCTCAGATGAAGACTGATCGCGCCACTCTCGCCGCCGAGTTGAAGCCCGGCGAGACCGCGCCTCCGCAGCCCGCCGAAGGCCGCGGCGGATTCGGCCAGGGCATGTCATTGCGTCACGATGACGCCTACTTCGCAACCGCGCCGGCAAAGCACATCGCCGACGTGATCGTCAGCTTCCAGACGCCCGCCGGCGGCTGGTCCAAGAACATGAGCTTCGCGGGTGCGCTGCGCCTTCCCGGACAGCCGTACGCCGCGAACAACCTGAACGCATTCCCGGATCCCGAGGACTTCGACAAGCCGAACGATCCGCACTGGAACTACGTCGGCACCTTCGACAACGACTCGACCAACACCCAGATCCATTTCCTCAGCAAGGTGCAGCTTGCCACGCCCGGCAAGGATGGCGATGCCTACCGCGCCAGCATCGTGAAGGGCATTCACTACCTGCTCGCGGCGCAATATCCCAACGGCGGCTTCCCGCAGGTGTATCCCCTCGAAGGCCACTACCACGACGCCATCACCTTCAATGACAACGCCGTCTCCGAGTCGGCCGAAACGCTGACTGCCGTCGCCGAAGGCAAGCCCGAGTTCGCCTTCATCGACGCCACCCTGCGCAAGCAGGCAGGCGAAGCCGCCGCGCGCGCGCTGAAGTGCATTCTCGCTTCGCAGATGCGCATCGACGGCAAACTCACCATCTGGCCGCAGCAGGAAGACGCACTGACGCTCGCGCCTGTCTCCGCGCGCAACTATGAACCCGGCGCACTGGCCGCATCCGAAAGCGCGGACCTGCTCACCTACCTGATGTCGCTGCCCCATCCTTCGAAAGAAGTCATCGCCTCCGTCGACGCTGGCGTGGCCTGGCTCGACGCACACGCCATCCGCGGCTATGTCTACACCGGCGGACGCGGCACGCCGGGCGGACGCCATCTCGTCGCAAAAGACGGCGCAGCGCCGCTCTGGTCGCGCTATTACAGCATCACAACGCAGAAACCCATCTTTGGGGATCGCGACAAGACGCTGCACGACAGCGTCAACGACCTGAGCGAAGAACGCCGCAACGGCTATGCCTGGTACTCCGGCGGCGCGCAGCAGGCCATCGACCGCTTCGCCGCCTGGAGCAAGGACCACCCGCCCGCGAAGTAGCTATTGCAATGGCAGAAGACTGGCTCCGGTGTTTTCGAAGTCCTTTCGGTTGTCCGTGGCGATCGTGAAGCCATATTCAAGGGCGGTAGCCGCAACGATCATGTCGGCAACTGTATGTGTGCGCCCCTTGCGCGCAATGCCGTTCACCAACATGCCGGCGCGGCGCGCAATGGCAAACGTAGTCTCGTAAACATCCATGTTGTTGAACAGGGTTTCAACTCTGTCGGCTTCATGCGGTTTCATACCGCCGTAAATTTCGGCGACATTGATTGCAGCGGTCGCAAGTGAGTGCCCTTCCCTCAGCAGCCGATCCATCAATGCCACTCCGCTTGGCCGGCGGCGCAATACATCAATCAGCACGGTTGAATCGAGCAGTATCGTCATTTCTTCTTCGAGCGCCGCCATGCCGGCTTAAGACGTTCATCGCTTCGCCGCCGCATTTCTTTGACCCAATGCGCTGCGCCTTTGGCCAGTTCGGGATGGTCTTCGTCTCGCCAGGCAGGTTCGGGATCGGCCAGGAACTCGAGCAAGCGCCGGCGCCGCACCTCGGCACGCGCGGTTTCAGCCAGAAACGCGCTACGGCCGCGAGCGCCGACCAGAGAATCGATATCCGCGATCAGGTCGTCGGGAAGAACGATATGTGCACGAGTCGATCCCATAGTTATGTCCCACTTCTATTGTGCCATGAGAGAGAGGTTTCTCTGTATGCTCCAATGATTTCAATGAACCCTGGCCCGCAAACCTTCAACATTGGTTCGGTCGCAGTCGGCAGCGACAAGCTGTTCCTGATCGCCGGCCCATGCGTCATCGAGTCCGAGCAGCATGCGCGCAAATTGGCCGATGCGATCCAGCGCATCGCCGCTGACCTGAAGATGCCGTACATCTTCAAGGCCAGCTACGACAAGGCCAACCGCACCAGCATCCGCAGCTTCCGCGGACCCGGGCTTGCTGAGGGCGCACGTATCCTGCGCGCCATCGCCAAGGACACTGGCCTGCCCGTCCTGACCGACGTGCACACTCCAGAGGACTGCCCTCGCCTGTCCGATGCGCTCGCCGACGCAGAAGCCGTGCTGCAGATTCCCGCGTTCCTCTGCCGCCAGACCGATCTGCTGATCGCAGCCGCCGAGACCGGCCGCGCGATCAACATCAAAAAAGGCCAGTTCGTCGCGCCGCACGACATGAAGCACGCTGTCGAGAAGGTCCGCGAAGCGGCTGGCGCAAAGCCTTCGCGCGTCTTCCTCACCGAGCGCGGCGCCTGCTTCGGCTACAACAATCTCGTCGTCGACATGCGCGCGCTGCCCATCCTGCGCGGCTTCGCGCCGGTCGTATTCGACGGCACACATTCCGTGCAGACACCCTCAGCCGCAAATGGCGTGAGCGGCGGCCAACCGGAGTTCATTCCGGTTCTGGCGCGTGCAGCCGTTGCGGCCGGTGTGGACGGCATTTTTCTCGAGGTGCACGACGATCCCGCACAGGCCAAGTCCGACGGCGCGAACGCGCTGCATCTCGGCAAGCTGCGTGCACTGCTGGAGAAGCTGCTCGCCATCCATGCGACTGCATTCTGATCTGTCCTGTGAAATAGAAGCGGCCCGCGTTGAGCGAGCCGCTTCTATCAACTATCAATTAACAACCATCCACTACTGGTTGTAGTTCCTGTCGTCTTCCTCTTCCTGCGTGCCGTACCGGCGCAGCAGGTTGGGCAGGTTCTGCGAGAAGGCGGCGCGCGGCATGACGGTGTCGCAGCCGGCCTCAACCGCTTTGGCCTTCAGATCGCCCTGGATGTGCTGGAGGAAGCCGATGATGGACGTGCCCTTCTTGAGCTTCGTCTTCAGCTTGGGAATCAGCGTGAGCGGCTTCGCATTGGCGTTGTTCAGGTCGAATACGATCAGGCCGGGGACCTCATCGCCCGCCGTCAGTTCCGCGATTGTTTCCTTCTCCGTCTTTTCCCCGCGGATGAACGCGACCTTCACGCCAAGCTTGCGCGCAGTCTCGTTGATTTTGGCATTGAAGAAAAGGTCTTCAATGAAGAAGAAGATTCGCGTGGGCGCATCTTCCGGAATCGGGATGGCGCGGCCGATCGAATAATCGATGGGCTGCGAGTCGCTGACATACCCATTGCGTCCGCCGCGTCCGCCACCAAAAGTGTCGATAGTGGCCGCCGGGCCCTCGGCGAAGTTGCCGTTTACTGCGCGATAGCTGTGGTCCATGGGACCGACGAAGCCGCGCGGACCGCGATCGCGCTGCTTGCCCTTGCGCTTTCCACCCGCAAACGCGTTGTTGCCCGGCTGGTGAGAGTCCTTATCGCGATAAGCGCCGTTGCCGTTCGAATACGCACCCGCCTGGTTGCCCACGTTGTCTCCGCCGCGCTGGCGGTCGCGAAACTTCTTCTTCCAGCGCTTGCCGCCCTGATTCTGGCCCGGCTGCGGCTGGAAACCCTGTTGCTGCGGAGCAGGCGCGGCGTAGCTCTGGCCGCTTGCCTGGATATCTCCCGCAAACTGGCCATTCGCAGTTGCGGCCTCGGGCCCTCCGGCTGAGGCTGCAAGCTTGTTCTTCCGCTTGCGGCGGCGGCGGCGGCTGCTTTTGGACTGGCCCATACCGGGGGCCGACAAGCGCGATCCATCGCCATCGGAGTTGGGTCCCGTGATCTGTGCGGGTGAATAATCCTGATACGACGACGATTCGGACAGGTTCTGCTCTGAACTCATTGCTTCCACTTCCTGGTTAGCGATCCCATTTCTCCCTCACGCGTGCAGTCCCCATTGCTCTCCGCATTTTCTGGCGGAGACGCTTCGAGGCCGGTTTATCGCGTCGGTGAAAAACGGTGTCAAGTTGTACTCGAAACTTCCGTTCCCAATGCATCCGTTGGATGCGCTCCCAGTTGGCGGGCCACTCCAGTGCGCAACCAAGGAATGTCATGTTCAGCCTGCCATGTGCAGCCGCTCAACACAGCCGGAGCCGAGGCTCAGGCGCGATGCGATCATGGCAAATCATTTACGTTGCCGCTGTTCGATCAAGTCCGGAGGTTCTGGCCGATGAAGTCGCCGGTCATACAGACCGGGCTCCCATTAATCCAGAAACAACCTGCCGGAATCTCATCGGATCCTGTGCTTTTCTGCCGCTCTTCCCGAGCCTGACAAGCCTGTGCACAGGGTGTCGGCACCCACAGCCGCTTCACAAGGCAACTTCATCCTACGCCCAAAGGCTGCCCGTGGCAAGGGGAACTTCAAGCTTGGCATTCGTCCCAGTGGGGACGCGCCAAAAGTACAAAGGCCGGCTGTGAGAGCGGCCCTGCACGATGGCCAGTCACGGCCTCCTGAAAATTGCCACCCTGGCGTTACACCTGCTGTGGGTGTATCGCTCCCGTCCTTCCGCACCACGCCACCGGAAACTCGGCACCGTTCCACAAGGATGCAAGGACTGGGCTACATGAAGCAATTGCGATGCCAAATCCGGTTCCCTGCCCGCAAGGCGTATGTCCGTGAAAATGGGCTTTGCTCGCCATTTGCGTCGCGACGCGTCCCTAAAAACGGAAGTCAAGTCACAGACGCGATCCGGATTTCGGAAGAGACTGTAATTGACCCTGCCAGTGGCGCACCCTATAATGGCCGAAGTTTCGAAACAACAACGCTTGCATTCGCCGGCCGCCGTCTTTTTTGTCTGGTCCTGGGGTGGCACACGGCGAGGATCTTCCCCGGATCTGCGGCCATTCGCGAATCCGGAGGACGGAAGAGCGTTTCGGACCATATTTTGTCCGCCGTGTGGTCCACCTATCTCGCACGATCTGCAAGGAGCACTCCACCACAGATGAACCTTAAGCTCGTACTCGTCTCCGCACTCGCTGCGGGAATGGTTCCCGCCGTAGTTGCGCAGACTGCCGCTCCGTCTGCCGAAAAGCCCGCGACGCTTCCGCCGCCTCAGGCCGTTCCCGCGAAGATCGCAATCATCCAGTATGAGAACGCAGCTGCCGCCACCAATGAGTGCCAGAGGGCGGTCGCTGCAATCCAGAAGAAGTATGGCCCGCAGACGGCCAGCCTGCAAAAGCTGAAAGAAGATATCGACTCGCTGACCAAGCAGTTGCAGAACGCTCCGGCAACGATGAGCGACGACCAAAAGGCTTCTCTTGCACGCAACCTGGATACCAAGCAAAAGCAGTATCAGCGTGACGGCGAGGACTTTCAGAACGCCTACAACGCCGACGTGCAGGATGCGATCGGCGAGGTCGCCAAGAAAATTGAGCCGGTGGTAAGGAAATACCTGCAGGACAACGGCTACACCATGCTGCTGGACAATACCGGACCGCCGCAGCAGGGCGGGCTGAATGTCCTCTGGGCGCCAGGGACTGACATCTCGCAGGCAGTGGTCGACGCATACAACAAGGCCTCTGGAGTGGCCCCACCGGTGCCTTCGGCCCCGACCTCGAACGCACCGGCACGTCCACGGCCGAGCGCCCCGAAGGCAACCCCGTCGAAGTAGCGGAGACTTCAAGTAAAGAACCTTTTCTGCCGCCCGGCTTGCCGGTGCGCAACCTCTTCCAAGGAGCAACACCGAATCCATGAATCCTAAGTCCTGCATCATCCCGGCGCTGGTTGCCGGTCTTCTACCATTGGCCGTGGCTGCACAGACAGCCCCCGCCGCGGCTGCCGCTGCTCCGCAACGGTACCCGCTGAAGCGAAGCTGCCGCCCCCGACCGCGTTTCCTGCCAAGATCGCGCTGGTCAACTTCATTGGCGCGGTGGAGTCCACCAACGAGGGCCTGCGCGCGCAGCAGGAGGTGGGACAGAAATACCAGCCGAAGAAAGATAAGCTGCAGACAGAGAACGATGAGCTGACAGCTCTGCAGAAGAAACTGCAGAGCGCGCCTGCATCGATGACCGACGAGGAACGCAACCGCCTGACCAGGGACATCGACAACAAGAGCAAGAGCCTGCAGCGCGACGAAGAAGACGCGCAGAACTCTTTCCAGACAGATATGAACGATGCGCTGCAGAAAGTGGCAGCCAAGGTCCACGACTTCATGATCGGCTATGTCCAGAAGAACGGCTACACGCTGCTGCTGAACTACGGCGACCAGCAAAGCCCGCTGATCTGGGCCACGCAGGACCAGAATGCGGACATCACCGAAGCGGTGATCGATGAGTACAACAAGGCGTCGGGCGTTGCACCGCCCACTCCGTCGGCCCCATCCGCAGGCGCCGGTGCGGGCACGTCAGCGCCGGCCCCGGCCCATCGCCCGGCCGGCACAACGGGCGCGACGCACTCTACGACGCCGCATTCCGCGGCTCCGGCGAAATAAGTAAACCCGCTTCGCAGATTTGGGCAGAGAGGAGGCCTTCGGGCCTCCTCTTTTCGCGCCTGTTATGTGAGTTTCGCAAGTTGTCGAAGCTTAACCGGAAGTGTGGAAAATATTGTGGATTCAGGATTGCGAAACGTTCATATTTCCGTTTTGGATGTGATTTCGGAAGGTATTCCGCCTTTGCCTTCCTGTCATCAAATGTATTATTTTCAATTAGATACCGGGCTATCACGGCAAATACCGCGGAAAGTAGCACGTCCTCGTCGCAAGTTCATCAAAGCGAGTGCGTTTCCACAGTTTCCACGATACGTAGAAGTTGCATCTAACGGGGATTCCGCTTTTTGCCGCTTTCCAATTCCAATGGCGGAACTTCGGGGCATGGGCGCAGCCCTAGTCTTCTCCCACCTTCAGCACGGCCAGGAACGCCTCCTGCGGGATGTCCACCTTGCCGATACGCTTCATCCGCTTCTTGCCTTCCTTCTGTTTCTCCAGCAGCTTGCGCTTCCGGCTGATGTCGCCGCCATAGCACTTCGCGATGACGTTCTTGCGCAGCGCGCTCACCGTCTCGCGCGCGATGATCTTCGATCCGATCGCGGCCTGGATCGCCACCTCGAACATCTGCCGCGGAATCAATTCGCGCATCTTGGACACCAGGGCCTTGCCGCGCTCATACGCCGAGTCGCGATGCACAATGACCGAGAGCGCGTCCACCGGATCGCCGCCGATCAGGATGTCCATCTTCACCATCGGGGAGATCCAATGGCCCTGCATGTGATAGTCGAGCGATGCGTAGCCGCGCGACACAGACTTAAGGCGGTCGTAAAAATCGAGCACGATCTCATTCAGCGGCAGCTCGTAGGTGATCATCACGCGGGTCTCCGAGACATACTCGAAGTTCACCTGACGGCCGCGCTTCTCCTCCACCAGCTTGAAGATTCCGCCCACGTACTCTTCGTTCGTGAGAATCTTCGCCAGAATCACCGGCTCTTCGATCGACTCAATGTTTGCCGGATCGGGCCAGCGCGACGGGTTGTCGACCTCGATGGCCGAGCCGTCAGTCAGCAGGATGTTGTAGCGCACGCCGGGCGCAGTGGTGATGAGGTCGAGATCGTATTCGCGCTCCAGCCGCTCCTGAATGATCTCCAGATGAAGCAGGCCGAGGAATCCGCAGCGAAAGCCGAAGCCGAGGGCGACGGACGACTCCGGCTCGAAGGTAAAGCTCGAGTCGTTCAGGCGCAGCTTTTCAAGCGCTTCGCGCAGCATGCCGTGCGCATGCGTATCCACGGTGTAAAGCCCGGCAAAGACCATGCTCTTGATGTCTTCAAAGCCGGGCAGCGGATCGGCGCAGGGGCGCGCGGCATCCGTGATGGTGTCGCCGACGCGCGTGTCCGCCACGTTCTTGATGGTCGCGACGAAAAAGCCCACCTCGCCGGCGGAGAGTTCAGCGAGCGGGACGGGCTTAGGCGTCATCACGCCCATGCTCTCAATGTCGAAGGTCTTGCCGTTCGACATGATGCGGATCTTCATGCCCTGTGTCATGCGGCCATTCACGATGCGCGCCAGCACCACAACGCCGCGGTAGGGATCGAACCATGAATCGAAGATGAGCGCCTGCAGCGGCGCGTCGACATCGCCCTTGGGCGGCGGCAGGCGATGCACGATCGCTTCCAGCAGATCGTCAACGCCGAGTCCAGTTTTGGCAGAGACAGGCAGCGCATCGTCCGCCGGCAGGCCCACGGCCTTCTCGATCATCTCGCGAGTGCGCTCGATATCGGCCGACGGCAGATCGATCTTGTTGATCACCGGGATCACTTCGAGGCCGTGGTTGATGGCTAGATACGCGTTCGCCAGCGTCTGCGCCTCGACGCCCTGCGATGCATCGACCACCAGCAGCGTGCCCTCGCACGAGGCCAGCGACCGTGAAACTTCGTAGCTGAAGTCCACGTGCCCAGGCGTGTCGATCAGGTTCAGTTGATACGTTTCACCATCCTGCGCCTTGTACATCATGCGCACGGTGTGCGCCTTGATGGTGATGCCGCGTTCGCGCTCCAGGTCCATCGCGTCCAATACCTGCGCCTGCATCTCGCGCGCAGTCAGCGAGCCGGTCAGCTCCAGCAGCCGGTCCGACAGCGTGGACTTGCCGTGGTCGATATGCGCGATGATCGCGAAGTTGCGGATGTGTTTTGGATCCATGCGAAGTGCGAACTGCCTCAACCTTCGATGCTATCACTCGAAAGTCGCACTTCAGAAAGCGCGGAGGCAGCAGCACGTCCATACAAAATGCGTACGGGATCGTCTCCGGGAACGTCTTACAATGAGCAGGGCAATTGCTTTCGCGAATTGCGTGAGCCGCAGTTGCCGCAGTATGTGCGCATGAGAACATCGACAGAGTCCTCGACGAATCCACAAGGCTGGTGCAAAGGTTGAGCCGGCTGCCGCAATGGGCGGTTGCGCTGCTGTGCACGCCGGTGGTGTTGCTTGCGGGCTGTCCGCAGCAGACGGCGAAGGCCCCTGTTCCTGTGCCTGCCGCTGCTCCCGCTGTCCAGCCAGCCGCGCAGGTTGAGGCTCCTGCCGTTCCCGCGCAGACGCCGCAGCAGGTGGCCGACGCATTGGCGAAGTCGCAGCGCGAACAGCAAATCATCCGCCGCGCACAGGACGCGTATGAGAGCGGCGTGAACAACTATCGCGCGGGAAGACTGGAGGCCGCGCGCTCGGATTTCGATGCCGCGGTCGATACGATGCTCACCAGTGGTCTCGACCTGAAGGGCGATGCGCAGCTCTCCGATCAGTTCGACCACCTGCTCAGCGAGATCAATTCCCTGGAAATCTCCGCACTCAAGCAGGGCAACGGCCTCTCCGCGCCGGTGGAAGAAGCGCCGCTGGATACAGCCGAAGACATTACGTTTCCGCCAGACGCGGCGCTCACCGCCAAGGTCGCCGAAGAGTTGAAGACAACGCAGTCCGACTTGCCCCTCGTGGTGAACGACTATGTGGCGGGTTTTATCAACTATTTCGCGAACTCCCCGGCGGGGCACGCCCATCTGCTGCGCTCACTGGAGCGTGCGGGCAAGTACAAGGACATGATCTCGAAAGACCTTCGCGACGCCGGCGTTCCCCAGGACCTGATCTATCTGGCCGTCGCGGAATCCGGTTTTCAGCCGCAGGCGCTCAATCGCCGTTCCGGCGCGGGAGGCATGTGGCAGTTCATGCCGTTCAATGGCGTCTATGGACTGGAACGCAACGGCTGGGTGGATGAACGCTTCGATCCGGAAAAGAGTTCGATCGCGTACGCGCATTACATGAAGCAGCTTTACGATCAGTTCGGCGACTGGTATCTCGCGATGGCCGCATACAACTGGGGCGCGGGAAATGTGCAGCGCGCGGTGATGCGCACCGGCTATGCGGATTTCTGGGAGTTGTACAAGCGCAATGCGCTTCCCAAGGAAACGAAGAACTATGTGCCCGGTATCATCGCGGCCGCGATCGTGGCGAAAAACCCGAAGCAATACGGGCTCGATACGCTGGTGCCGGAGTCTCCAGTCATCTCCGACACTGTGAGCGTGGACTATCCGATCGACCTGCGGCTGGTCGCAGACGTGACCGGCGCGCCGCTGGCCGAGATCGTAGACCTGAACCCGAGCCTGTTGCGCATGACAACGCCGGAAGACGCGGACTTCGATCTCCACATTCCCGCCGGCACGAAAGATGTTTTTGAGAAGCGCATCGCCGAGGTCCCGGAGGACAAGCGCACGACCTGGCGCTTCCATGTGGTGCAGCCGGGCGAATCGCTGGAGACGATTGCCTCAAGCTTCCACGACCGCGCGTCGGAGCTCGCCACCGTCAACAAGCTCGCAGCGGATGATCCGGTGGCGGCCGGCGACGAGCTTGTAGTCCCGGTCACTGCTTCGCTGGCCCTGCCCCATCCACTGCACTACGTCACGCGCGCCGGCGACACGCTGGTGACTATCGCCGATCGCTTCAATATCTCAGTCGAGGACCTGCGCCGCTGGAACCATCTCACGTCCAGTCGCGTGGGCGCACGACGCTCGCTCTATGTGAGTCAGCCTGTGCATCTGGCGCCGGTGACGCATGTGCGCTCAAGGCGCGGACACGCATCCGCGGGCAGCGCACCGGCGCGGAGCGGTTCGGCCCATACGCGAAGCGCTGTGCAAGCGTCGAGCCACGTGCACACTTCGAAGTCCAGGAAGGCGAGCTCGGCAAAGACCGGCGCGCACAGAAAGCGGACCGCGGCATCGCATTAGCACAGGCTGGCGGACCGGCTTCCCAGTGAAAAAGAATGCTTGCCTTCGCTGGCGTGCGGATGCATTCTGTTGCTAGAATCCGTGCGCGATGCAAATGCTTTCCGGTTGCATCGTAGAGAGAGATTCGAAACGCATCGCGAAGTACGAGCGGTGCGGCAACGAGGACATCGACGATGAAGCTTACTGGAACCGGTTGGCTCGACGAGTTCGACGAGAAGAAGGTGGCTCTGTCCGCCGCAGCGGACGATGAATTCGGGGACGGCTACGAGAGTGAATCCCCCTTCGATGACGACGAGGAAGAGGAAGAAGTAAGCATCGCCGTCAACTCCGACGACGATGACCTTGGCCGCGTGGATGATGACGTGGACGATCTGCTGGAGCCGGAACCGCGCGTGGAAGAGGCGATCATCGTCGCTGCGATGCCCTCGCCGGTGCGCGGTTACGAACCGGCTAAGGGAATGTCCAGAACGGCCAAACCGGCACGGATGGGCTCAGCAAACAAGAAAGCGCCGGCAAAAGCGGCGGTGAAGAAGGCTGCGAAAAAAGCTGCACCGAAAAAGGCTGCAAAGAAAAAGGCTGCAAAGAAGGCAGTCAAGAGACCCGCGAAAAAAGCCGCGAAGAAGACATCGAAATCTGCCGCGAAGAAGCAAGGCTCCCGACGCGGCGGTAAGGCGGCCTCGAAAAAGGCCGCTGTGAAGAAGGGCGCCAAAAAATCACAAACGAGAGGTAGAACCTTGGCAACGAAGAAAGCAGCAAAGAAGTCCACCAAGAAGGCAGCGAAGAAGTCCACCAAGAAGGCTGCGAAGAAGAAGAAGTAGTTCTGCTGCACACACTAAGGCAAGCAAAACGGCCCGGGCTCCTCTCGAGAGGTCCGGGCCGTTTTGCGTCTGCAGAAGGAGCTAATCTCTCTTCTTGGCTTGTACTTTGTCCGCTGCGCCGGCATTCATCCCGGCGATGGCGGCGAGCACGTCATCGGTATGCGTGTTCGGGTTCACGTTGGTCCAGGTCTTCACAATCTTGCCGTCGGGCGAGATCAGGAAGGTATCGCGCTGGGCGAAGCCGTTGGCGCCGTGCATCGTGACCGGAACGCCGTACGCGTCGATCACCTTATGGTCGGGATCGGCGAGCAGCTTGAAGGTGAGCGAATCCTTGGAGCAGAAGGTCTTGTGGCTCTCGACCGTGTCCAGCGAGACGCCGAGCACCACCGCGTTGAGCGCGTCCAGCTTCGGCAGGGCTTCCTGGAACTTGTGCGCCTCGATGGTGCAGCCGGTGGTCATGTCCTTGGGATAGAAGTAGAGGACGACCCACTTGCCGTGGTACTGCGAGAGGGAGACTGCGGTGTCTTCCTGCGAGGGCAGGCTGAAGTTGGGCGCCTTGGCGCCTTCGGCAAGGGGATCGCCTGCGCGGGCCTGAAGGCCGAGCGTGGCGAAGGCGAACGCGGCGGTGAAAGCGATTGCAAAACCTTTGCTGCGAAGCATGGGTGCTTCTCCTTTTGCGATGTCGCGTGAAGAAATCCTGCGGAACGACGAGATCCGCAGCGACCATAGTACCGCTTTGCGGACCGGGGAGTTGTCACGCGCCTGTCTCTTGCGCGCCGGAGCCCGAAGCAGATTCGGCTAGGATCGCGATTCCGGCAGCATCGGCTGCGGCGATGATCGCCGCAGAATCGAAGAGCAGCGTGCGACCGGCCTCGACGGCGAGGCAGGTGGCTCCGGCGCGCTGCATCGCTTCAATGGTTGCGATCCCGATGACGGGCACGTCGAAACGCATGTCCTGCTTCGGCTTCGCGACTTTCACGACGGTGAGCGCACGGCTGAGAGTGGAGGCAGCGTCATCCCATGGGCGCATCAGTGCCCCGGCTCGTTCGATGGTGGCGTCGGTGCCTTCCATGGCTTCAACAGCAACGGCGGCCTGGGCTGCGATAACGACGGTCTGCCCCAAATCGTACGCGGCGATGGCGCGGGCAACGGCGCGTCCGTAGGCAATGTCCTTCCGTTCCTCCTCGGTGGGCGCGCGACGGGTGAGGACGCCGGGCTTCGCGAGCAGTGGCTCGAGGTAATGCGTGGAGGAGATGAGCTCGATGCCTTCGTCGGCGAGCACCTTCGCGACCGCGCCGAGCAGCATGTCGGTATTGCGCGTGCGCAGGTTGAGAAGAAGTTTCGCGAGGCGCCAGTCAGGCCGGATGGAGGAGAAGATCTGCGTGTGGCGGACCTGACCAGCCATCACGGCGCGGGTTACGCGCTCGGCGTGGAAGGTTTCGATCAGTTTCGACAACTCGCCGAGTGAAAGCCAGTGCACGCGGATGTTGGGATCGTCGGCGGCGCGCGCGTCGATCTCCGGGTCGGTCTCCTCCTTGATGGCTGCGACCACAACGGTGAGGTCGTGCGCGCGGGCCGCATCAAGCAGCAGGAACGGAAAGCGCCCGTTGCCGGCGATGAGGCCCAGGATAGATTGATCTTCCGACATGCACCATCTATCTTACGGGCGCTCAAGGCCTTCGTGGCTTGCCGCTATTTCTTCGGCACGACCAAGGGGATTTCGAGGGTGCCAATCTTGCCGGAGATGCGGTCGAGGACGCCGATGCGGAGGAACAGTGCGCCGCCGGGAAGATCGAGCTGCTGAAAGAACCGAAAGGGCGAATGCGCGAGCTGCGCAGCCTGCTCGGCGGTGAGGGGAAGGTTGATGGACTGGCTGAGGCTGGTGAGAAGTTTGGCGTCGCCGTCATAGGCGGCGATGTCGAATTCGAGCGCTCCGTGACGGATGTTGTTGGCGGCGGTGGTGAAGGCGATCTGCTTGCCAGGAATAGCGTAGGTGACGCCGTAGCGGGTGAGCGGCTTGCCGTTGAGTTTGGGATCGAGGTGGCCAAAGATTACTGGAGCATTTCCATTTGAAACGGGTTTGGCGGACTCGGCTGGGAGGTCGGCTGGATTGACCGGCTTCACTTCGACATCGAAGAGGAGATCGGTGGAGGAAGGCATCGCGCGTCCCATGGCGAGTTGCATCGTGGCTTCGGGGTCTTCCGGATCGGAGGAAGTTGCAGGCGAGATGGTTTTCACAAGTGACAGCTCAGCGGAGGGCTTGATTGCATTCGGGTCTTCGGCCCAGTACTCGGTGCGATAGATGAGGTGCAGGCCGGGTTTGTCGAGCTCGACGTGAATCGTGTGGTGCCGCCCGTCGAACTTGGTGCCGGGCGGGGCGTAGGACAAGGTGTAGTAATCCGAGCCTGCGGCAATCGCCTTGCCAAGCAAAACGGCAAGGTCGTTCGAGTTGTAGAAGGCGCGGCCGCCGGTGGCTTCCGCCATCTGTTCGAGCGATAGTTGCTCGTCGGCGACGACTGGACCATAAGCCATGCTGCTCGGCGTGATGATGCCAAAGGGGCCGGTTGGACTTACGATCGGCATCCCGGGCGTCCTTCCACCGAGCGGATAGATGACGATCTGCGCCGCCTCCAGGAGCGCATAGGTTCTATGCAGGTCGACATTGTAGTCAGGAAGACCGGCCTGCTCGTTGTCTCCCTGTAGGACGAGCGTTGGGAAACCGGCGGAAAACCAGAAGAGATTCTTCTTCCCTTTCACGCCTGCGAAGTCGACTGCGATCTGATTGAGGGCTTCGAGCGTCGCGCGATTGCGGGAATTCTGCAGGGTGCGCCATTGCTCGATGAGCTGCTCAATCTGCAACGGTGGCATGCCCTTGGTGACGGTGCTGGCGTGGCCTTCCATATCCAGTTGCATCGCATCGACCGACGCACGGAGAAGAGCGGGATCGGATGTGAAGCCCTGCAAAATGCGAAGGTGGTCTGTCAGATTGAGAACAGCTACGCGGGTGCCCGGAGGCATAGCGCGCAAGTATTTCTCGGCACCTTCTTTTACCCGCGCCTGAACAGTGAAGGACTGGCTGACCTGCTGAGGGGCGGAGGCGTCAGGGGGTGCCATGTTGAGGCCATCGAGGAGAATGATGTTGAGAGCCGGCCCAGCGGGCGGGGGCTGAAGGTTGGTGTAGACATTAGGCGGGAGTTTGCGCGTTGGCTGCGGCGTAGCCGAAGCGCCGAATTCTTCAAAGCTGCGGATGGGTTGTGGCTTGCCGTCTTCCTTGACGGTGAAGTCATCGCGCGTGAGGCCGTGGACGGGATTGCCCTTCGCGTCGGTAACGGATACGTCGACGACAGTTTCGCGGGTATAGACCTTCAGGGTTGGCGCGGCGGAGCTCTTCTGGGTCTGTGCGCGCGCGCACGTGCCGAAGAGGAATGCGACAGCGAGAATGGCCAGCGGTGCGCAGCGCATAAGTATTCGGTCCCCGCTCGGGGAAAGTATAGAGAAAATGCGGCAGTTAGAGCCACGTGTTCGTCTTCTCGTTGGGTTGCGGAAGCACTCAGCGGAAGAGCGGTTCGCCGCCATTCCGTGAGCAGCACTCAGAGGGTTGCCGCAGTTCAAAATCCAACTGTCTATGGCGGTTCCGTGAGACCCGGAGACAATGCCTTGCACGAAAGAACGTGACACACTTTGCGCGGCCATTCGCATTCCGTCGCAATCACAGGGTCTTCAGGAACGCGATCAGGTCGCGCTTCTCTTCCGGCGAGAGATCGAGGCCTTTTTCATGGCCTTCGATCGGGCCGGGGCCGAGGTGGAATCCTTTGGCGACATAGCCGTCTTCGAGGCGGGCGGGATCGAACCATTCTTCCAGCGTGGCGGCCTGTCCGCTGTGGCTGAAGGCGCTGCGATACCAGAGGCCGCGCAGCGACGGAACCTTGTAGAAGCCGGTGCCGCGGCGGGTGTCGAGCGCGAGGGTGGGGTCGGTACCGACGGTGGTGGTCATGATGGCGTCGGTTTTGCGGAGGTCGTCGGGGACCTTGAAGCCGCGCACCGGATTCAGCTTGTTATTGGTGTAGAGCGGCGGCGTGTGGCAGGTGGGGCAGCCTTCTTCCTTGAAGATCTGCTGGCCATGGCGGGCGTGTGCGTCGAACTTGTTCGGGTTCGGCGGAGGCTTCAGCGATTCGATGTAGAGAGCCAACGCATAGAGCTGCTCATCGCTGTAGCGTGTACCGGCGTCGGCGCCGAATCCACCGAGGCTCTGCGGGTCTGGCTGGAAGTCGCCGAAGTGCGCGCTCATATCGAGGCCCTCGTTGATAACGGCATAGCGCATGAGGTCGCCGATGGAGCGGTTGCGGACAAGGCCTGTGGCATCGAGGTATTTGAGATCGCCGACGCCGACCAGCGACGGCACGCGCACGGGATGGTCATAACTGGTGCCCTGCCGCGGGAACACTGCCGGTTGAAAGGCCTCATAGATGCGGATGACTTCGTCCCTGGTGAGACGCTTCTCGAAATCTTCCTTGTTCTCGATCCAGGGCACTCCGTACCGTTTCCACCAGCTGTCTACCAATCTTTGGAACCGTTCGGGAGTCTCGCTTCGGATAGTTGCTTCGGCGGAGGCGGAGCCGAAGAACGGAACGCCCTGGCCGCCTTCAAAGAGGGTGCCGTCAGGCAGCAAGCGCGTGTGGCATCCCGCGCAGGAGTTTGCGCCGGTTTCCACCACGCCTTTGGTCCGAATGTAGTAGCGGGTTTGCGCGTGAAAGCATTGCAATTGGCCGTCGCTCGAGGCCTTGCAGCCGCCCGGCGGAGACGCCGGCGCGGCCACTGGCGGGAGAAATGTTGTGTCCATTTCAAAGACGAGTTTGCCGGCGCGGATCCAGTCGGCCTTGGTGTGGAGTTTTGAGGGATCGAAGACGATCTCCGGATCTTTCTGCTTCAGCGAGTCAAGATACCCTGCGGGCTCTCGGCCGGCGAGGTACATCGGATAAGAGCGGTAGATGGGCCGAACCTTGAGCGCGTAGTACTCGGCGGAGGACATGTACTTGGGCGAGCGATCGCGCTGCGCAAGGGGAACCTCCATGGTGGCGACGGCCTGGTCGTCCCACGCCTTGGGAATATGAGGATGAAACGGAGGGTCGCCGGCACCATGCGCCGCGAGAGAAAAGACGGTGAGGGCGGCCACGGAAATAGCGCGTCGCATATCGGCTCCTTCCAGAAAACTCGGGGTTGGAATAAGGTGGCCCGGAATCGCGGAACGATAGTATCACCGCGGCTGACGCGCGGAAGCCGCAATCTGTTGGAGGCGGCTTTCCTGCCGGCCCTGGATAATGCTCGCGATGGAAAGCAGCCGTCCATCCGCTGCGATGGCTTGCTGGATGCCGAGTTCGAGGCGGTCGATCTGCGGCGGCGTGAGGCGCGAGAAGTCCAGAGACGGACTGCTGGCGGCGATTTCCTTTTCGGTCGCACTTTCGGAATGTGTGAACTTGTCGTCAAACAGAATCGCCCCATTGATTCTCGGTTGCGGAAGCTGTGTGTTCTCGGATGTCGATCATGGGGGCTGGTTCCTCGGTGGGAGTATCTGAGGGCGGGGCGGGAACGATTTCAGGCGAATCAGGCGAGGTGCTCGGGACGGCCGGCGCCAACGGATTGGCGCTTGGGGCGGCTGCGGAGGTGGGAAGGGCGGCTGGACCGGGGACGATGTTCGCTTCCAGGCCGGGCGCGTTGGGGTCCTGCTCTGCCATGTTGCCGTTCAGTTGGAGGCCGGAGGAGACGGCCCCCGATTCGCGGAATGATCCTATCACCGCAGGGGAGATATCCCAGGCTGGTTACCTGAATTTCGTTGACTCCGGTGCTTGCGGGGCGGGATGATTCTTATCTACCCAGAAGCAGCAAGAGTTTTGGGGACCCCGTTCTACCCGGAGCCTTCCATGCGCCCGTTCGGCCTTCGCCTTGCCCTGCCTGCACTCGCCTTCACCTTCGCGCTAACAACTGCAGCAACCAGCGCTCAAACGGTGCGGACGCATCATGTTCATGAAGCCGTAAAAAACGGCTCGGCGCAGGTGAACGGTCATTTGAAGGCCGACACGGTGCTGCAACTGGATGTAGTGCTGCCGCTGAGCAATGCGGCGGGCCTGAACTCGTTTCTGGCGGACATCTATAACCCGGCGAGCCCGAACTACCGGCATTACCTGACGCCCGCGGAGTTCACCGCGCAGTTTGGCCCGTCGCAAGCGGACTATGATGCAGCCGTCACTTACCTGACGAACAATGGCCTGACGGTGACGGGTGGCTCGCGCGACGGCATGGACATCCAGGCGAGTGGGACCGTGGCGGCCATCGAGAGCGCGTTTCGCGTGCAGTTGCTGACGTACAAGCACCCGACGGAGAACCGGACATTCTACTCGCCGGATACGGAGCCGACGACGGGACTGCCCTTCAGCCTGTGGCACGTGTCGGGGCTCGATAACTATTCCATCCCGCATCCGTTGGTGAAGAACCTGAATGATTTCGCGGCGGAGCACCACCTGAATCCAAACGATGTGGTCGACCATGCGACGACCGGCTCGGGGCCATCGGCGTCGTATCTGGGCAGCGATATGCGCGCCGCGTATGCCGGCGGCACGACGCTGACGGGCGCAGGACAGAACCTCGGGCTGTTTGAGTTCCTCGGGACCAATCTGACCGATCTGAACACTTACTATGCAAACATCGGACAGACGAATACCGTCCCCATCACACTGTTGAGCGTGGACGGGACCTCCACCAACTGCTCCGCGAGACCGCAGCACTGCGACGACACCGAGCAGACGCTCGATATGACGCAGGCCCTGGGCATGGCGCCCGGACTTGCAAGCCTGACGATGTTTGTGGGTTCAACGGATACGGCTCTGCTGAGCGCAATGACGACAACTACAAAAGGCAATCCGCTGCCGACGACGATCGGCTGCTCGTGGGGATGGACGCCTGCCGACCCCACGACGCTCGACCCCTACTTCCAGAAGATGGCAGCGCAGGGACAGAGCTTCTTTGCCGCGTCGGGCGACTACTCGACGTGGGCGTCGAGCGGCAACAGCGAGGCATGGCCGGCGGACGATGCCTATGTGATCTCGGTGGGCGGTACCGATCTGGTGACGGCGAGCGCTGGCGGCGCGTGGCAATCTGAGACTGCGTGGGCGGACTCCGGCGGCGGCATCTCCCCGGACAAGATCGCGCTGCCCTGGTACCAGCAGGATCCGTCGATCACCAACAATCCGAACGGCGGCTCGGCGACGCTGCGCAACGGGCCCGACGTGGCGGCAAATGCAGACTTCACCTTCTACACCTGCGCGAACCAGAAGGCGTGCAATGCGAATCTCTACGGCGGCACCAGTTTTGCGGCGCCGATGTGGGCAGGTTTCGCCGCGCTGGCGAACCAGCAATTGGCTGCGGGCGGCCAGGGATTTGTCGGGTTCGTGAACCCCACGATCTACGCGCAGAACCTGAATGCAACGGCGTATGCAGCGAACTTCCATGACATTGCAAGCGGAACCTCAGGCAGCTATTCGGCCGGATCGGGCTTCGATCTGGTGACAGGATGGGGCAGTCCGACAGCGGCCCTGATCAGCGCGCTGACGAGTGGAACGGCAACTCCGCAGCCGCCAGGCTTTACCGTGTCTGCTTCGTCTACCAGTCTTACGGTGGTGCTGGGCGGCTCCAATAGCACCACGATCTCGACAACGGGTGCGAACGGCTTCAACAGCTCAGTCGCGCTGAAAGCTTCGGGCATGCCTTCCGGAGTCACCGTGAGCTTCTCGCCCAGCACGATTGCGGCGCCAGGAACCGGTTCTGCGACGATGCAGGTTTCGGCCGGCAAAAGGGCTTCGACAGGGACATACACAATTACAGTGACCGCTACCGGCGGTGGGATCACGCAGACGGCGACTGTTAAGGTGACGGTGAGCCGCTCGGCTGTGCGGTAAACCTGGGCTGAAAACAAGGCGCGCCGCTTGATCGCGGCGCGTTTGTTTTAGCGTGGCGAGCGACGCCTAATGACTTGCGGCAACAGGTGGTTTGGGTGACTTGTCGCTCGTGGCGCGGATGACAAGATAGGACGCGCGCGTTGTGCCGATGTTGCGGAAGTTACGTTGATCGGTGGGCGCCCAGTACATCAGCGATCCGGCGTTCATGCGCGAGGAGATGCCGTTGACAGTGACTTCGACCTGTCCCTCGCGAAGGATGCAGACCTCGTCGTTGGGATCTCTGTCGGGCGTGGTCTGCTTGCCCGGATCCAGACGTGTGATGTGGGTCTCCAGCGCGATAAAGGTGACGGTGGGCTGCGACTGCACGACGACCGAGCGCGAGCCGGTGGGCGTAGCGATGACAGGCAGAGAATTGGTGTCAATCACGGCGGAGCCAAATTTGCCGGGCTGGTTCTGCGTGGCGGCGGAGGGCGCGTTGGCCTGCGCGGCGCTGGATGCAACATCGCTTACAAAGTTCACGACATAGTACGTCGCGGGGGTGCTCCCGACGTTGCGCGCGTTGTGCGGATCGTTGGACGCGAAGAAGGCGTAGGCGCCTGGGCCGGCGTGGTGGACGATTCCGTTGATGGTGAAGTCGACCTGGCCCGAGCGGACGTAGATGATCTCCTCCCATGGGTGGCGATGGATAGGGTGCGACTCCTTGCCCGGCGCGAGGGTGGTGACGTGGACCTCAACCTTGTCCATCGCGATGGAGGGATTGTCGAAGACCTGACGTGGGCCGGAGGTGGGAAGCGAGTCGAAGTCGACGAAGGTGGAGTGGAGGACAGTGGAGTCCTTGGGCGGCCCGTAGGTGGAGACGAGTGGCGCCGCGGGCTGCGCGTGCGCGGGAAGAGTGAGGGCGAGCGGCGCGAGAAGCAGCGCAAAGGCGGCGGCCGCGAGGAGGCGCGAAAGGCGGTCGGATTTCATGCGGAGGAGAATAACAGGCCGGGAGTCGAGTTCGCGCGGAGTCATTTGATGACGCCGCGGTCACTGGAGGCGATGAAGTCGGCGAGGTAGCGGACGTGCTCGGCGGTGGCGGCGTCGAGCGGAGCAGCGTCTGAGGCTGCGCGCGAGGCGGACTCAGTCGGTTCCACCAGTGCGCGGATGGCGGCGAGTGCTTCCGTGGTGTTGAGCTTGGAGTGCTGCAGCAAGCGGTAGGCGCTGCGGAGAGCCTTCAGTTGTTCGGGCGTGAAGCCGCGGCGTTCGAGGCCGACTTTGTTGAGACCGTAGGCGTGGTTGTTACGCTCGATGGAGGTCAGCGAGTAGGGCAGCACGTCCTGGGTGATGGTGGTGCCGCCGCCGATGTAGGCATGGCGTCCGATGCGGCAGAACTGGTGTACGGGGCAGAGCGCGCCGACGGTGGCGTAGTCCTCGACGGTGACGTGGCCGGCCAGCGTGGCCGAGTTGGCAAGGATGCAGTGGTTGCCGATGTGCGAGTCATGGCCGATGTGCGTGTAGGCCATGATGAGGCAGCGGTCGCCGACGGTCGTCGTGCCTCCGCCGCCCGTAGTGCCTCGGGAGATCGTTACATACTCGCGGATAGTAGTATGCTCGCCGATAGTGCAGGCGGTGGGTTCGCCGGCGTATTTGAGGTCCTGCGGCGCGATGCCGAGGCAGGCGAACGGATAGATAGTGCTGCCGCGCCCGATGGTGAGCTTGCCGGTGTCGTCGCCGGCAAGGACGACATGCGAGAGCAGGCGGACCGCTTCGCCGAGGACGACATTCGCGCCGACGGTACACCACGGGCCGACGGTCGCCGAGGCGGGAATCTGCGCGCCGGGCGAGACGATGGCGGTGGGATGGATGTTACTCATCGCGCACATCCATTCGGGATGCGCGCGAGTTGATAGTTGCTGGTTGTTAGTTGATAGTTCTCAGTTCGCATCGGGCTTCTCGATGTGGTCGATGTTGATAACGGTAATGGCCACCTTACCGGGCTTCAGCGCAAGGCCGGCGCTGGAGAGAGGCATTTGATCGACTCCACGAAACTGTGGACTCTCTTGATACCACGGCAAGGTGAAATCGTAACGTCCGGCAAGACCCGTCTTGTCGCTGACGATCTGATCACCGGTAAGTCTCGTCACCACTCTGGCAAAGTCTGCCATCGATACTCCGACGAACTGCCTCGTTCCGTTGTCCTGAATGAAGAAACCGTCTCCCGCTGTGTAGGTTTTCCTCGGGACCGGCTTCACTGCGCCGGGCACCGTCGGCTTGAGCCTGGCTCCATGCTTGGCCACGACGAGATTGAAACCTGGTGCTTGATCGTATGTGATGTGGGCGGCGAGTTTGCAACGATCTTTCAACGCGGCTCGCAATGAACTCTGCAACAGGTCAGAAGAGATGCCGGCCTGTGCTTTCTGCCACGCTGGCTGGTCCTCCAAAGCTACGCGTGCCTCAACATCATAGAGGTCGCTGTTAAGCCATAGTGGAGCGTTCTCAATGCGCGACGATAGAGACCAGTTCCCACCTTCCGGCACATACGCCAACTGAATCAGATACGCGATGCTGACGCCGTTGACGTTATAGCCATTTGGCAGGTATTGCGTTCCCATGCGTTCCGCGCCGGGTTTGTGTGGGTGGATCGAGACGACTTCAAACGTGAAAGGCCTGGTGGCTTGTGGGGTGTTTGCTGAACTTTTGAGGGCGTTGCTTTGCGCGGCGACGCTCTGAGCCGAGAGAGCAATCAAGATACAGACCAAAGCAGATGCTAATGCGGGGGTCCCTCGACTGCGACGCTTCGCGGCTCCACTCGGGATGACGGCATTACGGGGATCGTTGTTCGAGGGCATTCGATCTAGCGGCGGCTCCATCTTACTTATTTAATCAACGGCATCAGTTTGCTGCAGGCTGGCGATTAATTTGGTCGATAATGACAACTTTTCCCGGAACCTTAGCCGGCTGAAGCCGCAAGCCCAACTGTTCGCGGACTGCTGTGAATGCTGAATCGGGGAGGTTATCGAGGCCATTTCCATACTGCCTCTGTCTTGCCACCTCGGCATCGCTGTCAGGACGCCACGCGAGTTTAATGTCGTATCCACCTGTGAGGTGGGTGGCGTCAACGACGGGCCTTCCGAGTGCTAGACCGAGTAACTCAGCAAGCCGCGACATCGACATATTTGTGCCGGAGACAGTGGAGCGTCCCCAGCCTGCCCCCCCGGTACCACGCAGCCGCTCCACGAGTGAGGCGGGCTGCGCCAGAACCTTTTTGTCGGTGACGAGCTCATAGCCGGCGACGGTCCCTTGCTCGTCATGCCACTTCAATCCGAATCTCTCAATAAGCAGGCTTCTCATCATCTCGGCCATGGCACTTTGTCTATCGGCCATAACCTTCTGCCTCTCGGCCATAGCCTTCTCGTCGACGGGCTGGTTGGGCGCTTTCTGGGCAACTAACTCGTCGGGTAGCTTTGCGTTGAGATCAAAGGTAGTCGTGTCGAGCCAGGCAGGCGCCTTCAACTCATAATCGGGAACAGACAAACCCATCTCGACCCACTGCTTCAAAGGCACATTCACCATCTGAAACAGCTTCCCGTTGGTCGAAGTCAACGCACCAAGGTGATTCGTGTTTCCAGGCTTGATGGCTGCCACTTCAAACTGCAAGGGCTTTCCCGGTTGCGGCTGCTGCCCGGTTGATGCGATGCCTGCGAGAGCCCCGATGCCTATTGCGAGGCTTATCCGTACTGCTCGACCGGTCATCCGGTTCCTCCGGCAACTGTTACAACGGGCTTCGAACTCACTCTGCGGACTCGATGGCGGCAGTGGGCGGTTTCTTGCCGCCGCGCGGGGTGAGGGCGCACATGACGATGGCTTCGCAGGCGAGCTTGCCGTCGACGGTGGCGACGCCGCGCATCTTGACGGCGGTAGACCGCCAGTTGAGCACGGTGACCTCGATGCGGACCTGGTCGCCGGGGACGACGGGCTTGCGGAAGCGGGCGGAGTCGATGCCGGTGAAGACCATGAGCTTGTCTTCGCGGTCGGGAATCTCGTTGAGCAGCAGCGCGCCGCCGGCCTGCGCGATGGCCTCGACCATCATGACGCCGGGCATGATGGGGTAGTCCGGGAAGTGGCCGGCGAACTGCGGCTCGTTGATGGACACGTTCTTGAGGGCGACGATGCGCGTGCGCGGCTCAAGCTCCAGGATGCGGTCGATGAGCAGCAGCGGATAGCGGTGCGGCAGAATGGACATGATCTCGACGATGTCCATGACGTGCGAATTGGGCTGGTCTGACATGCAGGATGAGTATATTCGAGGGCCGAGGTGCAAGGTTCGGGGGTTCGAGGGGAAGACAAATGCAGGGTCCCTCGACTGCGCTGCTCGCTTGCGCGACCAGCTTCGCTTGGGATGACAGACTGGCGGTTTGAGAATGGACGCGGCATCTTGGGTCACTTCTTCTTCAGCTTGGCGGAGACGGCGTCGGGGGAGAAGGTGTCGGGCGGGAGAGGCTCGTTGTAGGTGACTTTGGTGAAGAAGGTCTGGCCGACCATGTCGCCGTTGTGGTAGCGGGTGACGGTGAGCGGAGTGGCGATGCCCTGGAAGGTGTGGTAATCGTCGTAGGTTTCGGACTGCTCGTCGAAGTCGTGGAACTGCGGGTCGCGGTACTGGAAGGTGCTGCGGATGGGCAGGTGGCTGGATGAGTCGATGTAGAGGGTGACGGCGTCGTTGGCGGCGGTGAGGACGGAGACCTGATCGGCGAGGTGGCGATCGATGAGCTTCTGACCTTCGTAGACGATCATGACGCCGGGGGCATGAATCCACTGCTGCAGGACGGTGCCGAGAGAATGGTCGAGCCGGCGGATGTCGTCGGCGAGAAGGTCCTTGGGAACCTCGGTCTTGCCCTTGTAGGTGATCTCGTAGGCCTTGTTGTCTACGAAGATCTGGATGACGTCGATCTTTTTGCCGGGCAGGATCATGCTGCGGTCGGTGAGGAAGCCGATGCGTGTGGCGTAGCTGAGCGGCGGCGTCGCTTTGGGTTGAGCGAAGCGGACGGTCTCGTGGTACTCGGAGACGTAGGGGTTGGGCTCGCCGTGGAAGAAGCTGGAGCCGCGGCCTTCGGCGGTCATGCTGGTTTTGTTGAGCCATGCGTCGCCGCCGAGGGCCTGAATCGCCTGGTCGATCAGGGCGTGGCCCCGCTGCTCGGCATCCGCGCCGGCGGGCGCGGTGGGCGCGGCGGAGGGAACGGCGGAGGCCTGGGCGGGGAGGCGCATCGGTGCGGCCAGTGTGACGGCTATGACGGCGACCGCTACCAGCCCCCCCATATCAAAATTGCATAATCTTGAAAACAATTGGTTTGCGGCCATGATCTTGATTCTATTGAAGATCGTCATGTGATTCATTCCACGTGAGGTTAGACGCAGCGTAGCACCATTCAGGTCCTGCCGGGAAAGCGCACGACGACTGAGAGGTTCCGTTCCTCTTCTTTAATTGTACGGGTGGTGTCAAGGATCGGGCCGGTGAAAAAGCTTAACACCGATGACACCGACAGGCACCGATTTTTAGCGAGTTGATTTAAAAAGTGACCTCAGGGGCTAAAGTCCGCAGAGATTAAGCGGCTTACGGCACGGCTGAGGGCGGCGGTTTTCATGCGGAGATGAGTTTCGCGCGGGGCTGGGCAAAAGGCAAATGCGCATTCAAATTGTGCCGGGCTTTCAGCCCTCCGGATTTTGGGGTCCGTGCACCTGGGCCTATCCTGGCTCAAGCTCGGGATTGGCCCAGGCTGTGATGTGGTCGCGCCGATGGCGCTTGGGTTCAGTGGCTCGATCCCACTCATCCCGCGATGAAGCCGCGATGTTCATTAGTCACGCACCGGCGTTGGTTCTACCCCACCCGTCCGCTTCGCGTACGAATGGGGCACCCGAACATCTGTGGGCTGGGAAAAGGCAAAGCGCTGGGTGGCGGGCGTCTGCACAAATGCGGGGATTCTTCGCGTACCGCTCAGAATGACAGGTTCGATCCGTGGCGGCTGCGATTGAGATTTGTCGCAGTATCCCAAAGCGCGGACATCTTTCTTCCCGACCCGTGCGCGGCTGATACCCGCGCATGAATGGGTCCGGCCCGGATTGCGGCAAGACCTATTGCGGATGCCAGGTGAGGTCGACCTTGACGGGGATTTCGTTGTGGATGGGGATGGTGAGGAAGGATGGCCGGTCGATTTTGAAGTCGGAGCAGGTTGCGGGGATGGTGCCGGCGATCTCGACATCGGCGCCGTGCTGCGTGCGCGTGAAGGGCACGTTGCTGTAATGGGCGGTCTGGCCGGCGAACTGGATTTCGAGATCGGCGTGCACGGTTGGCGCGGTGAGTTCGCTCTGCGGCAGATGGGTGCGGACGACGACCATGGGGAATTGCGCTCCGCGGACGGTCTGGAGCATATGCAGGTCGCGGTTGGTGTCGCCGGAGCTGAAGGTGTTGAGCGGGACGGCGATGAGGAAGTCGCAGGTGCCGGCGGAGCAGTTGCCTTTGCCCTTGGCGGCGTGGCTGGTGCCCTCCACCTCATGCACGGGGTGTGTGATGTGCCAGGTGATGGATGACTGGGTGAGCGTCCACTGGTTCTGCGCGTGCGCGGAGGCCACTGCGGTGGCGACGAGGAGAATGACGCCAAGAGATTTCACTGGTGTTCCCAGAACTTGAGATGAAGCGGCCATGAGATGGAGACGGCGGAGGCGGTGTAGGCCAGCACCGTGGTCCACGCGACGACGGCGTGCGCGGATGCGATGCCGTGAATCTTTTCGTTGTTGTTTTCCTGGTGGAGCGCCATGGCTCCGAGGATGGGCGTGAGGACCATGCCGGGGCCGTGAATCCATACCAGGTCGCGATGCAGGCGGATCGCGCCCTTGGGTTTGGTGCCGGGAATCTTGGGTGCGCGGATGGCGTACCAGGCGGTTGCGGCATACATGGCCACGGTGGTGGAACCGAGCGCGGCGTGGAGATCGACGCCGGCGGAGCTGGGCTCGACGGGCGTAGCCCCGGGCGTGTTGCGGTCATGTTTCTGCGTGGCTCCTCCGGAGACAGCGATGGTAGCTACCAGCGGCGCAAGCGTGATGAGGCCGAGCGTCTGGTGGACCTTGAGGTCGTGCGTTCGCTGGTTGAGGCGCGCCTGCAATTGCGCGTTGGCCTGCGTTTGCTCCTGGGAGAAGCCGAGGTCGCTGAGCGAGGGCTGATTGCCCTGCGCCGGCGGTGTTGTCTGCGGAGTGCTTTGCTGCGGCGCGGAGGTTTGCGGCTGGCTTGCCTGTGGAGCGCTCTGCGAGGCGACCGGGACGGGCGCGTCCGGCAGGGCTGCAATCTCAGATGAGGAGGCCGTGGTCGTGATAGGCGTGGCGGTTGCGGCGGATTGCGCGACCGCGAATGGGGAAAGGAGAAGCAGGCCCGTGAGAGCCGTCGCGCAGCGCTGTACTGTGATGGTTCTCACACGTCCCTCTCGTAGCAGATGACGATAGCGTTGGATGCTTAAGAGGGACTGAACGTCGATTGCGCGTGCTATTGGCGGTCGGCGGAGAGATAGAGGGCGAGGCCGCCGAGGGTGGCTACGAGAGTGATGGCGAGGAGGAGCGGCGCGAGGCCCCAGTTGGTGAGGAGGGCCATGAAGGAGGACGCGGGCGCATGTGCGGCGCTGCTGAAGATGGAGTCCCAGTGGGTGACGATGAGGCCGATGGCGGCGGCAGCGGTGATGGCGATGGCGAAGAGCTGTGCGGCGGCGATGGGGCGCGCGGCCTGCGCGAGGGCGGCGTTGCGGCGGCGGAGCTGTGCTCGCCACCAGAGCAGTTGCGGAGCGGCATGTGGCGCGTCGGTCTGGAATGCGGTGAGGGCGGAGGCCTTGGCGGCGAAGAGATGCTGCGTGATGAGAATCTCCTGCGTGCAGCGGGTGCAGGTTGTGGCGTGAGAGCGGAGTTCCGGCGCGACGGCTTGCGGCCAGTGGCCGGCGGCAAGCGCCTTGCGAACTTCGGCGAGATGAGAGCAGGCGGAGGTCATGAGATTTTCGCGCCCTCCTGTTGAAGCAGCTTGGCCATCTGGCGGCGCGCGCGGAAGAGAAGCAAGCGGATGCTGGGGGCGGCGAGGCCGGTGATCTCGGCGATTTCGCGGTGGGAGTAGTTTTCGGCGTGAGCGAGCCAGAGGAGCTGGCGATCGCGCGGGCGAAGTTTGGCGAGGGCAGGCATGAGGGTGAGGCGCGACTCGGTGTGTCCGGTGAGATCGCGCGCGGCGGAGCGGTCGGGGGGAAGGTCTTCCAGCGGGACAGTGCGCTTGCGGCGCCAGTGGTCGCGCAGGAGATTGGTGCCGATGCGGAAGAGATAGCTGCGCGAGGCGACGTCGCCGCCGCCGGGGAAGCCGGCGCCGAGGAAGCGAATGTAGCTCTCCTGCATGAGGTCGTCGGCGAGGGCGGGATCGCCGGAGGTGCGGGCGAGGTAGGCCCAGAGCGGGCGCGAGGTGCGCTCGTAGAATGCGGCGAACTGGTCGCTGTCCATGGCGGGCTCCGCATTGCCGACTGAGGGGGCCGCGTGGGCGAGTGCGATGGCCGGAATTGCGTCTTCCCAGTTCATCCTGCGGTCCTTTTGGTTCTTTGCTGGGTCGGGCCCGTTCACTGCCGGTCGGACAGCTCGACGGATGTGGCGGAGGGCTGCGGCATAAGGCCAAGCCGCGAGCTGATGCGCCATGTGACGATTGCAGAGATGATAAACCCGAGTCCCGGCATGAGGGCGACGGTGCCGCAGACCCGCAGAGCGTCGGCGATGTCCGGGAGGCTGCGCTGGAGGATGAGCAGTCCGATGCCGAGCAGCGTGAGCACGATACCGAACTGCAGCGGGCCGAGGATGCGGGCGAGGCCGCCGGGCAGGCGCTGGTGGTTTTCGAGGACGATGGGGACGGGGCCGGCCTCAAGGAAGCGGCGTCCGGATTCGGTTTCCATGTACTGGAAGATCTCCTGATTGCTGGCGAAGCGGTCGATAAGTTTGCCGTGAATCTCGCTTTGCTGCCGGACGATGCGGGACCAGCGGCGGTTCTCGAGGAAGATGCGGATGAGCCAGAGGAGCGAGCCGATAACACCGGCGAAGACGAGTATTTGGGAGAACGTGTTGACTTCCTCGCGGCGGAGTTCCTGATCGTAAGGAGGCCTGTTGCTCTCGCTGCGGCGGTGCAGGCTGTCGACGCGTTTGTCATCGGTGGAGAGGTTGGCGAAGAGAAAGAAGTCGGGATTGCGCGTAATGTCCGGGTGCTGGGTGAGGAACTGCGCGAGCTGCGGGTTGCTGCGGGCGACGTAGTCCTGGTCGGCGAGGAGGGTGGGGTCGTCTTCGAGGACGTGGGTGAGCGTGGGGCTCATGCGGAGGAGCGCGAGAAGCTGCTCGCGCACGGTGGCGAGGTCTTCGGTAGAGGGCGCTGTGGTGGCAGTCGCGGCGGTCGCCGGGGTTGGGGGCACAGGCTGCGCGAGCTTGGTCTGCCCAAGCGCGCCGGGCGCGGCGGGAAGGAGAAGCGCAGCGAGGGTAAGGGCTGCGGCTGAGGTTCGGATGGAGATGCGCATTGCGGCGTCCTTATCGGGCGAAGCGGGCTTTGGTGCCGCCGGCTTGCGGGATGCTGATGCCGGTAAAACGGATCGCGGCGGGATTGGTTAACGGGCGTTTGAGTAAGGAGCAGCCCACCCTTCGTGATACAACCGCCAAGGATGGGCCACCCGCCACAACTGCAAAGCAAATACAGAGATCCTTCTCCGGCTTCGCAGGTTCAGAATGACGAGAATTGAAACTTGTGGCGCGATCCCACTCATCCGCGATAAGACTGCGGGATGAATTGGGCACGGAATCGTGGCGCTTGGCGTGGAATACGGGGATTCCAGGACACGGAATGACGAGCGATGGTCAGCCGGCGAGGACAGCGCCGCCGTTTGCGTTGAGGATTTCGCCGGAGATGAAGCCGGCGAGCGGGGTGCAGAGGAAGAGGATGGGGCCGGCGACCTCGTAGGGGTGGGCGGGGCGGCCGAGCGGGATGGTGGGGTTGGTGCGCGCGGCGACGACGGGGTCATCGAAGACGGAGGCGGTCATCTGGGTGTGTGTCCAGCCGGGGGCTACGCAGTTGGCATAGATGAGGTGCGGGGCGAGTTCGGAGGAGAGGGATTTGGTGAAGGAGATGATGGCGCCCTTGCTGGCGGCGTAGTCGGCGTGCAGGCCTTCGCCGCGCTGTCCGGCGGCGGAGGCGACGAGGACGATGTGGCCGCGGGCGAATCTTCCATCCCACCCGTTCGCGTGCTCACGCCCGCGCACGGATGGGGCACCCAAACTGTGTGGGCTGGCCGGCTCGGCGGGGTGGGGAGCGTTGGTGGCGATGCGCGCGGGTTCGGGGTGGGTGAGCATGTGCGCGGCGGCGGCGTGGCAGAGGCCGAAGACGCTTTCCACGTTGGTGGCCTGGGTGCGGCGGAACTGCGCGGCGGTCATGCGGGCGACGGGAGTTTCGTCGGGCGGCCAGATGCCGTGGTTGGCGACGAGGATGTCGAGATCGCCCAGGGCGGCGATGGTTTTGGCGACGAGAGATGCGCCGTCTTCGGCGGATTCGAGCGCGTGCTGGATGGGGGTGCAGTCCGGTGCGCCGCCAAGTTCGTGTGAGAGGGCTTCGGCCTCGTCGCGCGCGCGGAGATAGCTGAAGGCGACACGGGCTCCGGCCTGGCGGAAGAGGCGAACGGTGGCAGCGCCGATGCCGCGCGAGCCTCCGGTGATGAGTGCGGTGCGGCCGGCTAGGGAGAGCGGGACGGCGTCAGTTAGGGACGGTTCGGGCGCAGTATTTTGCATCGCCCGAGTGTCGCCGAGGATCGGATATGGATGCAAGTACTGGGGATAAAAAGCAACCACGGATTTACACGGATCAGCACGGATTAAAAGCCGAGGAGAGAAGAGCGATGAAGATTGCGGTGGTGATTGCGCGGGTGTTGCTGGGGATTGCGTTTGTGTTTGCGGGCGTGATGAAGTTTGTGCCGATGAAGCCGGGATCGATTCCGCCTGGCGATGCGGGCGCGATGATGACGCTGATGGTCGCGCACAAGTGGATGCTGTTCTACGGAGCGGTTGAGGCGGTGAGCGGGTTGCTGCTGCTGGCGGGGCGGTTTGTGCCACTGGCATTGACACTGCTAGCGGGGATGCTGGTGAACATCATGCTGTTCAACGCGACGCTGTTTCCGGGCGCGGTGCTGCCAACGCTGGTGCTGGGCGCGCTGGAAATCTTTCTGGTGTGGGCGTATCGGGAGTCGTTCGCGGGTGTGTTCAGCGCGAAGGCGAGGCCAAAGGCTTAACACCGAGGACACCGATTGAACCGATCTCTGGATGGGGCGAACTCGGGCGGGGAGGAACACGAATCAGGAAGGTTCGATCCGGTGGGCTACGGTGTATTGCCCGGGCTATGGCTGCGTGCATCAAGTTTCACAAGTTCCTCCTCTTTCCGCGACCACTCAAGGTAGCCGCCGAAGCATCCGCCGACAATGATTGCTGTCCATTCACCGAAATCTGTTGAGCGGAGCAGATGCATCCAGCTTTGCCAGTTGCCATGCACCTGAAAAAGGCGACCGATGGCGACTCCTACGGCGGCGATGAGAACATCCCGAGCTGCAAGGTATGCTACACCGCGGCCACGAAGCTTCTCCAGATATTCGCGCCTGCGATAGTCCTTCTCTGTAAGCGGCTCGATCTCCATGAAGCAGAGGATATATCGACTGCAGCGGCAAAACTCTATACTGAGTGACTGAGACTGACATCAGTACGGAGAGCAATGGCGAACGAGTTTGCGGCGGTGGATGAGCAACTGGACCTGATTGCGAAGGGGGCGGCGGAGGTGATTCCGCCGGTCGCGTCCGGCGATAAGGCGGCGCTGCGCGCGCGGCTGGCGGAGTCGAAGGCGCAGAGGCGTCCGTTGCGGATCAAGGCTGGGTTCGATCCGACCGCGCCGGACCTGCACCTGGGGCATACGGTGCTGATCCGCAAGCTGAGGCATTTTCAGCAGCTGGGACACACCGTGATCTTCCTGATCGGCGATGCGACGGCGCTGATTGGCGATCCAACCGGCCGCAACGTAACGCGCCCGCCGATGACGCGCGAAGAGATTGAGCGTAACGCCGAGACGTATAAGGAGCAGGTGTTCAGGATCCTCGATCCGGAGAAGACCGAGGTGCGCTACAACAGCGAGTGGCTGGCGAAGCTGGGGTTTGCGGAGATGATCCGGCTGGCGGCGAAGGCGACGGTGAGCCAGATGCTGGAGCGCGAGGACTTCAACAAGCGGTTCGACCAGGAGAAGCCCATCAGCATGCATGAGCTGCTGTATCCCCTGGCGCAGGGGTACGACTCGGTGATGCTGAAGGCGGATGTGGAGCTGGGCGGGACGGACCAGAAGTTCAACCTGCTAATGGGGCGCGAGCTGCAGCGCGATGCCGGGCAGCCGCAACAGATTGTGCTGATGACGCCGATTCTGGAGGGGCTGGACGGCGTGCAGAAGATGTCGAAGTCGCTGGGGAACGCGATCGGCATCCAGGAGCCGCCGGGCGAGATGTACGGCAAGCTGATGTCGATCTCGGATGACCTGATGTGGAAGTACTACACCTTCTTGACAGACCTGAAGGCGAGCGAGATCGATGCGATGCGCGATGAGGTTTCGCACGGCGGGCTGCATCCGATGCATGCGAAGAAGAACCTGGCGCATGGGATTGTGCGGGACTTCCACGGCGAAGCGGCGGCGGATGCGGCGGCAGAGGGCTGGGCGAAAATGTTCCAGCAGAAGACCGTGAGCGAGGATGTTCCTGTGGTGAAGGTCGCGGCGGGTTCGGAAGGACTGATGGACGCGGACGGTTCCGTGAAGCTGGCGAAGCTGTTGCAGTTGGCGGGGCTGGCGGCGAGCGCGGGCGAGGCGACGCGCAAGATCGGCGAGAATGCAGTGAGCGTCAACGGCGAGAAGGTGAGCGCACGCGCGCTGGCAAAAGTTGAGCTTGGCGACGGCCCCATTCTGCGGCTGGGCAAGCGCAGCGTCAAGGTGGAATGGGCCGGGTAACTGCGTAATCTGCGCGACATCAACCAATTAGAGCAAGTTGGCGTCTAAGGAAAGCGATGGGAAGACGCGTGCAAGTTGCAAGCGCTGTACGAAGCCGAAGCGCGGTTGGTGTGATGTTGTGTGTGAGCGGAGGGCTTGCGCTGGGCGCATTCCCGCTGCGTGCGCAGGATGCGAAGGCGATTGTGCAGCAGGCGGTGAACACAGAGCTTGAAGTCTCACGCACGGACCATTCGCACTGGCGCTACACCGAGAGCGAGATGGATGGCAGCCGCTACGTCGTAGTGGAGACGCAGTACGGCGAGGTGAAGCGGCATATCGGCGCGAGCCCGGACGTGTTGCGCCAGGACGATGCGTACAACCAGCGATTCGCGCATGATGCGGCACTGCAGCAAAAGCAACGCCAGGCCGGCTTGCATGACGACCGCTCGGCGACGGAGCTGCTGAACGAGATGCCGGTGGCGTTCATATGGAAGGTGGAACACGAGACGGCGGATGAGATCGCGCTGAGCTACCACCCGAATCCCGACTATCGTCCGCCGGATATGGAGTCGCGCGTGATGGGCGCGATGGCGGGCACCATGGTGGTGTCGAAGCCTGGTCATCGGATCAAGACATTCAAAGGCAGGCTGACGCAGGAGATCGACATTGGGTGGGGCCTGCTGGCGAAGATCCGGGAAGGCGGCACGTTCGACGTGGAGCGGAGGCAGGTGGGCCCTGGGGTGTGGGCCATCACGGAGACGCATGTGCACATCTCCGGGCACGCGCTGTTCTTCAAGACAATCGGGCAGCAGGAGGATGAGGTGAAGACGGACTTCACTCCGGTGCCTCCGGGCACAACGCTGGAGCAGGCGGTGGAGATGCTGGTGAAGGCGCCGGCATCTGGAAATAGCTGCTGTTCCAAGTAGGCGGCGTCCGTGCGTATGCAGCTTTTAGGGCTGCGGGATATGCTCACAAGCGATGGCAAAGACTCCGTATCCGCGGACTGACCGGGAGCTGCTGCGGCGCATTGAACGCTCGGCAGGCCAGCGCGCGGGATACAAGCAACTGGTGCGTGAGCTGGGGCTGGGCGGAGGGCGCGAGCGGCGGTTGCTGCTGGAGCAGTTGGCGCGGATGACGGCGCGGGGCGAGATCGTAAAGATTGATAGCGAACAGTGGGCCCTGCCGAGCGCCGCGCCGGAGAAGACGGCGCGTCGACCTATCGGTTCTCCACTCACGCCCGATACTGCTGGGCGTGAATGGGCCCCCCAGAGCGCCGGGCGGCGGGCAACACGGGACAATTTGATTGCGGGCAGGCTCGATCTGCATCGCGATGGATATGGGTTTGTACGTCCGAACGAGGGTCAGTCGCGCGATGAGGACTTGTTCATTCCGCCCAACGAGCTGAATGGCGCCATGCAGGGCGATGAAGTGCTGGTGGAAGAGGCTCCGCGCGGGAGAGATGGACGGCGCAGCGGGCGCGTGGCGCGTGTACTGACGCGGCGAAATCCGACAGTGGTGGGCATTTTTCATTATGCGAGTGGGCGGCGCGCGCGAG
>Ga0134125_10000283_pt1 | contig 72078 bp, 59 predicted proteins | sample KB31751_FD_96464 | JGI IMG/M metagenome (GOLD analysis project Ga0134125, IMG submission 96464) | Terrestrial soil microbial communities with excess Nitrogen fertilizer from Kellogg Biological Station, Michigan, USA - KB3-175-1 | ecosystem: Environmental > Terrestrial > Soil > Unclassified ... | reverse complement strand
GGTTGATTAAGTGAATAGTTAGCCTAACCATATACTATATAAAATATTAACGGGTATTTGAATAATGATGATGGAGCTAACTACTCACCATTCACTAAATCAACTACTCACTAACAATCTTAAATGTTACTTAGCTTCCACTTATTAACATTGAGTTATAATTTAAACAAGTAAAAATGGCAAAAGAAGTCGGTGCAATGGTAAAGCTGCAGGTAAAGGGTGGCGCTGCAAATCCATCGCCCCCAATCGGACCCGCGTTGGGTGCAAAAGGGGTGAATATTATGGAATTTTGCAAGCAATTCAATGCACGTACCCAGGATAAAGCTGGAAAAGTGTTGCCCGTAGTGATCACTGTTTATGTCGATAAATCATTCGATTTTATCATCAAAACCCCTCCTGTTGCTATCCAGTTAATGGAAGTATCGGGTTTAAAAGGTGGTTCGGCCGAGCCTAACCGTAAAAAAGTAGCCAGTGTAAACTGGAACCAGGTTGAGCAGATAGCCAAAGATAAAATGACTGATTTAAACGCGTTTACAGTTGAATCAGCCATGAAAATGGTGGCAGGTACTGCCCGCAGTATGGGAATAACCGTATCAGGTACGGCTCCCTGGAACAACAATTGATTTCGGATTTCGGATTTTCGATTTCGGATTTATTAATCTGACTTCTGATTTCTGACCTCTGAGCTCAAAATTATTAATTTATACAAATCAGTTTAAGACAGTGGCTAGATTAACAAAAAATCAAAAAGTGGCACTCTCCAAAATTGAGGTCAATAAAGCGTATTCATTGCAGGATGCGTCATCCCTGGTAAAGGATATAACCACTACCAAGTTTGACTCGTCAGTTGATATTGATGTTCGTTTAGGTGTCGATCCGCGTAAAGCCAATCAAATGGTACGTGGTATTGCAACCTTACCTCATGGAACCGGCAAAACTGTACGTGTTTTAGTGCTTTGCACACCTGACAAAGAGCAGGAAGCAAAGGACGCAGGTGCAGATTACGTTGGTTTGGATGATTATATTGCCAAAATTGAAGGCGGATGGACTGATGTTGATATTATCATTACCATGCCAAGTGTTATGGCTAAAGTAGGTCGTTTGGGTCGTATTCTCGGTCCGCGAAACTTAATGCCTAACCCTAAATCAGGTACGGTTACTCCCGAAGTGGGTAAAGCTGTGACTGAGGTAAAAGGTGGTAAGATCGACTTCAAGGTTGATAAAACCGGTATCATCCATGCCTCGATCGGAAAAGTATCTTTCCCTTCTGATAAAATTTACGAGAATGCTTTGGAAGTATTGCAAACCATCTCGAAATTAAAACCATCATCAGCGAAAGGAACTTATTTTAAGAGTATTCATCTCTCTTCGACCATGTCGCCGGGAATTGAAATTGAAACTAAAACAGTAGCGGGGATCTAAATCATGACAAAAGAAGAAAAACACGATCTGGTTATCGCCCTTACTGAACAGATGAAGGAATATGGTAATTTTTACATTACCGATACATCCGATCTGACGGTTGAAAAAGTTAACTCCATCCGTCGTAAATGTTTCGAAAGTGACATTACGATGCAGGTAGCTAAAAACAGCTTGATCAAAAAAGCTATGGAAGCTGCCGGCGGCGATTTCTCGCCCATTTATGATGTGCTGAAAGGCTCGTCATCTATCCTTTTCTCAAAATCAGGCACGGCCCCGGCTAAGCTTATTAAACAGTTAAGGAAAAAAGGCGAAAAGCCGATTTTGAAAGCTGCCTATATTGATTCGGCAGTATTTATCGGCGACAATCAGTTAGATACTTTGATCAATTTAAAATCGAGGGAACAACTGATCGGAGAGATCATTGGATTATTGCAGTCACCAGCAAAAAACGTTATTTCTGCGCTGCAGTCAGGCGGAAATACGATCGCAGGAGTTGTAAAAACATTACAGGAAAGAGGTTAACGAACACCTTAAAGTTCGATATTAAACACAAAAGCATTAAAAGTAAAAATTAAATAAAATGGCGGATTTAAAAGCGTTTGCTGAACAGTTGGTAAACTTAACAGTAAAAGAAGTAAACGAATTAGCACACATCTTAAAAGATGAGTATGGCATTGAGCCAGCTGCTGCAGCTGTTGCTGCTGCACCTGCTGCTGCTCAGGGCGGAGGCGATGACGCCCCTGCTGCTGCTGCTGCACAAACTGCATTTGACGTTATCCTGAAAGAAGCAGGCGGCGCTAAATTAGCAGTAGTAAAATTAGTGAAAGACTTAACCGGCCTTGGCTTGAAAGAAGCTAAAGACTTAGTGGATGGCGCACCTAAAGAAGTAAAAACAGGTGTTTCGAAAGAAGAAGCTGAAACTATGAAAAAGCAATTGGAAGAAGCCGGAGCAGTAGTTGAAGTTAAATAACTTAACACATACAAACTCAGCGCAGACTCCGGCCTTTTGGTCGGGGTCTATCGCTGTTTTAGGAGATTTGAGATATTAGATGTGAGATATGAGACTTTTATACCGGTGGTATATTGCTTATGTCTTAATCTTCAAATCGAATAAAACAATACAGATATGAGAGAGAGATTTAGTCTCAATACTCACATCTCACTACTCACATCTACATTAATAACTAAATTAAAATCCCTTGGCAAACAAAATTAATCAAAGAGTAAATTTTGCGACCAGCAGGAAGGTATTGGATTATCCCGATTTTCTTGATGTTCAGTTGCAATCTTTCCAGGAATTTTTTCAATTGGAAACTACTTCAGACAACCGCTACAAAGAAGGTTTGTTTAAAGTGTTTGCCGAAAATTTTCCTATCTCCGATTCAAGAAACATCTTCGTATTAGAGTTTCTTGATTACTTTATTGATCCGCCACGTTATGATATACAGGAATGTATCGAGCGCGGATTAACTTACAGTGTGCCTTTAAAAGCCAAGCTTCGCCTTTCATGTAATGATGAAGAGCATGAAGATTTTGAAACGATTGTGCAGGACGTGTACCTGGGAACGATTCCCTACATGACACCCAAGGGCACATTTGTTATCAATGGCGCGGAGCGCGTAATTGTTTCGCAGCTGCACCGGTCGCCGGGTGTGTTCTTCGGCCAAAGCCGCCATACCAACGGTACAAAATTGTACTCGGCCCGTGTTATCCCTTTCAAAGGATCATGGATCGAATTTGCTACCGACGTTAACAACGTGATGTATGCCTACATCGACCGTAAAAAGAAATTCCCGGTAACCACCCTGTTGCGCGCCATCGGTTATGATTCCGATAAAGACATATTGGAATTGTTCGAGTTAGCCGACGAGGTTAAAGTAAGTAAATCGGGCCTTAAGAAATTTATCGGCCGCAAGCTTGCTGCAAGGGTATTAAAGAAATGGGTTGAAGACTTCGTGGATGAAGATACCGGCGAGGTTGTTTCTATCGACCGTAACGAGATCATCCTGGAGCGTGAAACCGTGCTGGAAGACGATCATATCGATATGATCATCGATGCCGGTGTTAAAACCATCATCCTGAATAAGGAAGATGCAGCCACCAGCGGTGACTATACCATTATATATAATACACTTCAAAAAGATACTTCAAACTCAGAAAAAGAGGCGGTTGAGCACATCTACCGTCAATTACGTAACGCTGAACCGCCTGATGAAGAAACAGCGCGCGGTATCATCGATCGTTTGTTCTTTTCTGATAAAAGATATGACCTGGGCGATGTGGGGCGCTACCGCATCAACCGTAAATTAAAACTGACCACGTCTGAAGAGACTAAAGTTTTAACCAAGCAGGATATTATCGCGATCGTTAAATACCTGATCAAACTCATCAACTCAAAAGCCGAGGTGGATGATATCGATCACTTATCAAACCGTCGTGTACGTACCGTGGGCGAGCAGTTATATGCCCAGTTTGGCGTTGGTTTGGCGCGTATGGCGCGTACCATTCGCGAGCGTATGAATATTCGCGATAACGAAGTGTTCACACCAACCGACCTGATCAATGCGCGTACTTTATCATCCGTGATCAACTCGTTCTTCGGAACAAACCAGCTATCACAGTTTATGGACCAAACCAACCCACTGGCAGAGATCACGCACAAGCGTCGTCTGTCAGCCTTAGGGCCGGGTGGTCTGTCGCGTGAGCGCGCAGGTTTCGAGGTTCGTGACGTACACTATACCCACTATGGCCGTTTGTGTACCATTGAAACTCCGGAAGGACCGAACATCGGTCTGATCTCGTCACTTTGCGTACATGCCAAGATCAATAACTTAGGCTTTATCGAAACACCGTACAAACGTGTGGTTGAAGGTAAAGTACAGGTTCAGGAAGATGTTATTTACTTATCTGCCGAAGACGAGGACGGTAAAACTATCGGTCAGGCCAATGCACACTATGATGATAAGGGTGTTTTCGCTCAACCACGTGTTAAAGCACGTTTTGAAGGCGACTTCCCGATCATCGAGCCTGAGAGGCTTGATTTGATGGACATTGCGCCAAACCAGATCACTTCGATCGCGGCATCGTTAATACCGTTCCTGGAGCATGATGATGCTAACCGTGCATTGATGGGCTCCAACATGCAGCGCCAGGCTGTGCCTTTGTTGCGCCCTGAAGCGCCAATTGTAGGTACAGGTTTGGAAGGCCGCGTGGCAAAAGATTCACGTACACTGATCAACGCCGAAGGCGATGGTGTGGTGGAATATGTGGATGCTAACGAGATACGTATCCGTTATGACCGTAACGAGTTGGACCGCCTGATCTCATTTGACGGCGACACCAGGAGCTACCGTTTAACAAAATTCAAGAAAACTAACCAGAGCACCACCATCAACCTGAAGCCGATCGTTAAGAAAGGCCAGCGCGTTGAAAAAGGACAGGTGCTTTGCGAAGGATATGCTACACAAGATGGCGAATTAGCTTTGGGCCGTAACCTAAAAGTGGCTTTCATGCCATGGCAGGGTTATAACTTCGAGGATGCGATCGTTATTTCGGAGCGTGTCGTATCGCAGGATATATTCACTTCGCTTCACGTTGAAGAATTTGAGCTGGAAGTGCGTGATACCAAACGCGGCGAGGAGGAACTGACCCCGGATATTCCGAACGTTTCGGAAGAAGCGACCAAGGATCTGGACGAAGACGGAATTATCCGCGTAGGCGCCGAAGTTAAAGAAGGCGATATCCTGATCGGTAAGATCACGCCAAAAGGCGAATCAGACCCATCACCGGAAGAAAAATTGCTGCGTGCCATATTTGGTGATAAAGCAGGTGATGTTAAGGATGCATCGTTAAAAACGCCGCCATCTATCGCAGGTGTGGTTATCGATACCAAACTTTTCTCGCGTGCCAAAAAGACAACAAAAGCTGAAGAAAAGGCCCAGTTGGAAAAATTGGATACCAAGCACGACAAAGCTGTAAAAGACCTGAAAAATACGCTTATCGAGAAGTTATTCGAGATCGTGAATGGTAAAACCTCACAGGGTGTTTTCAATGTTTACAAAGAACTGCAGGTTCCAAAAGGCGTTAAATTCACACAAAAGATACTGGTTGAACTTAATTATGAAAATATTAACCCAACCAGGTGGACAACTGATGACGATAAAAACGACCATATAAAAACCCTGCTTCATAACTACAATATTAAAGTGAATGAAGAGTTGGGCGCTTATCGTCGCGATAAATTCGCGATCAGCGTGGGGGATGAACTTCCTTCGGGTATCGTGCAGATGGCTAAAGTTTACATCGCTAAAAAGCGTAAGCTTAAAGTAGGTGATAAAATGGCCGGCCGTCACGGTAATAAAGGTATCGTTGCGCGTATTGTACGCGACGAGGATATGCCGTTCCTGGAGGACGGAACACCGGTTGATATCGTATTGAACCCGCTGGGCGTACCGTCGCGTATGAACCTGGGGCAAATATATGAAACTGTTTTAGGCTGGGCGGGTAAAGAACTCGGTGTTAAGTTCGCTACTCCGATTTTTGATGGTGCGACCTTCAACGAGGTTGAAGACTGGGTTAAAAAAGCAGGCTTACCTGAATCGGGCCGTACCTATTTATACAACGGCTTAACCGGCGACCGTTTCGACCAGCAAACAACAGTAGGTATTATTTACATGCTGAAACTGGGTCACATGGTCGACGATAAGATGCACGCACGTTCCATAGGGCCATACTCATTAATTACACAGCAGCCATTGGGCGGTAAAGCTCAATTCGGCGGTCAGCGTTTTGGTGAGATGGAGGTTTGGGCACTGGAAGCATTCGGTGCGTCAAACATCCTGCAGGAAATATTAACCGTTAAATCGGATGATGTTATAGGCCGTGCTAAAACTTATGAGGCTATTGTTAAAGGCGAGAACCTCCCTACACCTTCAGTTCCTGAATCATTCAACGTACTGGTTCACGAATTAAGAGGCTTAGGTTTGGATATCACGTTAGAATAAGGTAAAAGGTAAAAGGTAAAAGGTGAAAGGTAGTAATACCGGACACCCTTCACCTTTCGCCTTTCGCCTTTCACCTTCAAAAAAAAGAAAGATATTATGTCTTACAAAAAGGATAATAAAATCAAAAGTAATTTCACCACCATTACCATCAGTTTAGCTTCGCCTGAATCTATACTGGAGCGTTCGAGCGGTGAAGTTTTAAAACCGGAAACCATTAACTACCGGACTTACAAGCCGGAGCGTGATGGTTTATTCTGCGAGCGTATTTTTGGTCCGGTTAAAGATTATGAGTGCCATTGCGGTAAATACAAACGCATCCGTTATAAAGGGATCGTTTGCGACCGTTGCGGTGTAGAGGTAACCGAGAAGAAAGTACGCCGTGAGCGTATGGGACACATCAACCTGGTGGTTCCTGTAGCGCATATCTGGTATTTCCGCTCATTGCCAAATAAAATTGGTTACCTGTTAGGCCTGCCCACAAAAAGGCTCGACCTGATTATTTATTACGAAAGATATGTAGTTATCCAGCCGGGTATCAAAGAAGCTGACGGAATCAATAAAATGGATTTCCTGACAGAAGAAGAATACCTGGATGTATTGGATACCCTTCCAAAGGAAAACCAGTACCTGGATGATAAAGACCCGCAGAAATTTGTGGCTAAAATGGGTGCAGAAGCTTTGGAAGAATTGCTAAAACGCCTTGACCTGGATGAATTATCATTCAGCTTACGCCACCAGGCTGCAAACGAAACTTCGCAGCAGCGTAAAAATGAGGCGTTAAAACGCTTGCAGGTTGTTGAGGCTTTCCGCGATGCAAAAACAAGGATCGAAAATAACCCTGAGTGGATGATCGTTAAGATCGTTCCGGTTATCCCGCCCGAGCTGCGCCCGTTGGTGCCATTAGAAGGCGGCCGTTTTGCTACGTCCGACTTGAATGACTTATACCGTCGTGTAATTATCCGCAACAACCGTTTAAAACGTTTGATCGAGATCAAAGCCCCGGAGGTAATTTTACGTAACGAAAAACGTATGCTGCAGGAAGCTGTGGATTCGTTATTCGATAACTCGCGTAAAGTAAACGCGGTAAAAACTGAAGGTAACCGTGCCTTAAAATCTCTTTCGGATATCCTGAAAGGTAAACAAGGCCGCTTCCGTCAAAATTTATTAGGTAAACGTGTCGATTATTCGGCCCGTTCGGTAATTGTTGTAGGTCCGAACCTTAAACTGCACGAATGCGGTTTGCCAAAAGATATGGCTGCTGAATTGTTTAAACCATTTATCATCCGCAAAATGATCGAGCGTGGTGTGGTTAAAACAGTGAAATCGGCTAAAAAGATCGTTGACCGTAAAGATCCCTTAGTTTGGGACATTTTAGAAAACGTATTAAAAGGTCACCCTGTGTTGCTGAATCGTGCGCCAACGCTGCACCGTTTAGGTATACAGGCATTCCAGCCAAAACTGGTTGAAGGCAAGGCTATCCAGCTCCATCCATTGACCTGTACTGCGTTCAACGCGGATTTCGACGGTGACCAGATGGCCGTTCACGTGCCCCTGGGCAACGCGGCAATTTTGGAAGCGCAGATATTAATGCTTGCTTCGCACAATATTCTTAACCCTGCAAATGGTACCCCGATTACGGTTCCTTCTCAGGACATGGTGCTTGGGTTATATTATATAACCAAGGGTCGTAAAACCGATGCCGGGCGTGTGGTTAAGGGCGAGGGCTTAACTTTTTATTCGTCGGAAGAGGTGATCATCGCCTACAACGAGAAAAAGATCGACCTGCATGCCTTTATAAAGGTGAAGGTATTGGTTAAGGAACGCGACGGAAGTATCGTAAATAAAATAATCGATACTACAGTTGGTCGTGTATTGTTCAACCAGCATGTTCCGGTTGAAGTTGGTTATATCAATGAGCTGCTGACCAAAAAGTCATTACGCGACATCATTGGTGAGGTAGTAAAAATGACTGGTATGGCCCGCGCGGCCCAGTTCCTTGACGATATTAAGGAATTAGGCTTCCGGATGGCGTTTCAGGGTGGTTTATCGTTCAATCTGAAGGATATCAATATCCCTGCTGAAAAAGTTACGCTTATCGAAACAGCTTCCAGGCAGGTTGATGACGTGATGAATAACTACAATATGGGTTTCATCACCAACAATGAGCGTTATAACCAGATCATCGATATCTGGACACGTATCAACAATCGCTTAACCGCGAACGTAATGGAAATATTGTCGTCTGATAATCAGGGTTTCAACTCTGTGTACATGATGCTTGATTCAGGCGCGCGCGGTTCAAAAGAGCAAATCCGTCAGCTTGCAGGTATGCGTGGTTTGATGGCTAAGCCACAAAAATCGGGTTCAGGTGGCGAGATCATCGAAAACCCGATCCTTTCGAACTTTAAAGAAGGTTTGTCGGTATTAGAATACTTTATATCCACTCACGGTGCACGTAAGGGTTTGGCCGATACGGCGTTGAAGACTGCCGACGCCGGTTACCTGACCCGTCGTTTACATGACGTGGCGCAGGATATGATCGTTGGTGAAGTTGACTGCGGTACGTTGAGGGGTATATTCACCACGGCCCTTAAGGATAATGAGGATATTGTTGAGCCGTTATACGATCGTATTTTAGGTCGTACGACGCTGCACGATGTTCACGATCCTATTACCAATGAATTATTGGTAACTGCCGGTGAGGATATTACCGAAGAGATCGCTAAAAAAGTAGAGAATTCACCGTTAGAAGGTATTGAGATACGCTCGGTATTAACCTGCGAAAGCAAGCGCGGCGTATGCGCATTATGCTACGGACGTAACCTGGCGAGCGGTAAACGCGTGCAAATGGGCGAGGCCGTTGGTGTAATTGCCGCACAGTCCATTGGCGAACCGGGTACACAGTTAACGCTGCGTACATTCCACGTGGGTGGTACCGCGTCGAACATCGCGGCCGAGTCGCAGATCAATGCCAGGTTTGATGGTGTTATCGAGTTTGAGAATGTTCGTACAGTTGCATATAAAACAGACGAGGACGTTGTTGACGTAGTATTGGGCCGTTCAGGTGAATTCCGCATTATGGAGCCGGGATCTAACAAGGTGATCGTAACAAACAATATTCCATACGGAGCATATTTATATGTGAAGGATGGAAGCAAAATAAGCAAGGGCGACCGCATCTGTTCATGGGATCCGTACAACGCTGTGATCATTTCGGAGTTTGCCGGTGTTGCTAAATTCGAAGCTGTATTGGAAGGCATCACCTTCCGCGAAGAATCGGATGAGCAAACAGGTCACCGCGAAAAAGTGATCATCGATACCAGGGATAAAACAAAAAATCCGTCTATCCAGGTTGCTGATTCAAAAGGAAACGTTATTAAAGGATACAACATTCCTGTCGGAGCGCATATTGCGGTTGACGAGGGTGAAAAATTGCAAACAGGACAGGTTATCGCAAAAATTCCGCGTTCAACAGGCAAAACCCGTGATATTACCGGTGGCTTACCGCGTGTAACCGAGCTATTCGAAGCGCGTAATCCATCCAATCCTGCGGTAGTTACCGAAATTGACGGTGTGGTAACCTTAGGAGGTGTTAAACGCGGTAATCGCGAGATCACCATCGAGTCGAAAGATGGACAGGTGAAGAAATACCTGGTACCTTTATCAAAGCATATCCTGGTACAGGATAACGACTTCGTTAAAGCCGGTATGCCATTGTCCGACGGATCGATTTCACCCGCCGATATTCTTGCCATTAAGGGCCCTGCAGCAGTGCAGGAATACCTGGTAAATGGTATACAGGAAGTTTACCGTTTGCAGGGTGTGAAAATAAACGATAAGCACTTTGAAGTGATCGTTCACCAAATGATGCAGAAGGTAGCTATCGAGGATGCAGGCGATACCCGTTTCCTTGAACGCGAAGCCGTTGACAGCTGGGATTTCATGCTCGAGAATGACGAGATATTTGATAAAAAGGTAGTTACTGAGCCGGGTGATTCAACCACCCTGAAATCAGGCCAGATCGTTTCAGTAAGGAAACTCAGGGACGAGAACTCTATTTTAAAACGCAAGGATTTAAAACTTGTTGAGGTGCGCGATGCTATTGCGGCAACTTCGAGCCCGATGCTGCAAGGTATTACCAGGGCATCGTTGGGTACTAAATCATTTATCTCGGCGGCGTCGTTCCAGGAAACAACAAAGGTGCTGAACGAAGCAGCCATTGCAGGTAAAAAGGATTTAATGCTTGGACTGAAGGAGAATGTGATCGTAGGTCACCTCATTCCGTCCGGAACAGGTTTACGTGTTTACGAAAATATCCGCGTAGGCTCGCAGGAGGAATTTGACCGCCTGATGGCTTCCAAGGCAGAAGAAGTTGAGGCATAGGTTAGCTTTTAATAAATAAATTTGAGGGGGAGTGCTTAACGGCATTCTCCCTTTTTATTTGCGTTAAATAATCAATTATTTGTATTTTAAATTTGTAGTGCGTAACTTTACACCATACGGATGTAAATGATTAAATCAATCTCTCATAAAGGGTTAAAAGTTTATTGGACAAAAGGCGATCAAAGTAAATTACGGTCAGATATGCTTCCAAAAATCAGGTTTATTTTGGATTTATTAAACGATGCCAACGAAGTTCCACCGGACTTTGAACCTTTTAGAAATTTAAGAATACACCCTTTGAAAGGTAAATTAAAGTCATTTTGGAGTTTGGACGTTACAGGCAATTATCGCATAATCTTTAAATTTGAAAATCAAAATGTATATGATGTTGATTTAGAGGATACTCATTAATCACCGTTATTTATTATAAAATTAAATGTTATTATATCATGAACAGAGGAATAGAAATAAACACACACCCGGGTGAGATACTTATGCAAGAAGTTATCAAAGCACATAATTTATCTATTATAAAAGCTGCTGCGCTGCTAAAGGTTACCCGCCCTACGTTATCTAACCTTACTAATGGTAAGGCAGCAATATCACCTAATATGGCAATAAGAATAGCAAAAGTATTTGGTGGGAATGCGGAATTATGGATGAGACTGCAAGCTTCATATGATTTGAGAAAAGCCGAAAAGGATTTTGCTAAAGGCCAGATCGAACTAAATAGATATGAATTGCCTTAATAAGCCCGCCTGTCCAAGCGAATTGAGCGTAGGCTTTCAGGAGGAATTTGACAGCCTGATGGCTTCAAAAGCAGAAGAAGTTGAGGCATAAGCTAAGCTTCAAATAATAATTATTTACAAGCCTTCCCGTAATTGGGAAGGCTTTGTTATTTTTGAACATGGAAGAACAAAATGAAAACCAGCTGAATATTGAGCTTTCTGAAGAAATTGCCGAGGGCATCTATTCAAACCTTGCCATAATTACCCACTCCAGCTCCGAGTTTGTGCTTGATTTTATCCGCGTGATGCCCGGAGTGCCCAAAGCAAAAGTAAAATCCCGTATCATTTTAACACCCGAGCACGCCAAGCGTTTGTTAACAGCTTTAGAAGATAACCTCGAAAAATTTGAAAAAATTAATGGCCGCATAAAAATTCAGCAGGACCCATCCGGTTTCCCCATGAACTTTGGCGGCACAATGGGGCAGGCTTAATAAGTCGTTCGCAGGCGAGCGGGGCGAACACCAATAAACCCCCAATCATTTGTAATCCATTTGGTCTGCCAATCTTTCTCCTGATTCCCGATTCCAATATATCGTGGTGCAGTATCAACATGAAACAGTGATCCAACCAACCAACTTCACATTTATTTCCCTTAATAGACCCGAATTGTTACCTTTATGGACTGATTGATTATTTTAAACTTATTGATTAATACCCCGGCCCCTTTATGGCGAAATTGAACGTTAAAAAAATACTCGTATTTAGTATTGTTGTGGTTATTTTTTCTGCGTGCAATAGCGTAAAAAACCTTACCGACTTTCAAAAGTCCAGGCGGTACGGCGATACGCTCGCTGTTGCTAAGCCGTTTATTCCCCGGATAAAAACTGGCGATATTCTTTCTATTGCCGTTAGTTCGCTGAGCTCTGAGGCCAGCAGCTTTTTTAATCCATATAATGGGATTGGCGCTACAGGAGGAAACTTAAATTCATCAAGTGGGGTGGGGGTTAACCAAACACCGGGATATCTTGTCGACCCTTCCGGCGATATACAATATCCCTTAATCGGGAATATTAAAGTGGCGGGTTATACGACGTCCGAAGTACGGGATACCGTACGAGCCAGATTACAACACTTTTTAAAAGAGCCCACCGTAATTGTCCGTTATTTAAATTTTAAAATAACATTTTTAGGTGAGGTAGGCAGAGTGGACGTAGTGAATGTACCTAATGAGTCGATAACCCTGCCTGAAGCCATCAGCCTTGCCGGCGACCTTACGCCTCTTGCTCAGCGCGACAGCGTTATGGTAATTAGAGATGTGGGTGGCAAAAAAGTGGTGGGTTATATAGATTTAACAAGCCGCGAAGTTTTTAATTCTCCATATTATTACCTTCACCCCAATGATATTGTTTATGTAAGGCCGTCCAAATTCAAGGCTCAGCATAACGACCGGTTTTTTACACTGTTTTCTTTCGGTACCGGCGTGCTGAGCTTATTGTTATTTTTATTCAGAAAATAAGTTAGTAGTTAATAGATGAGCCAGGATAACGATTTTTTTGGTCAGGATAAGGCGAGTGAGATAAATATCAGGGAAGTTATATATAAGTACCTCCGCAATTGGAAATGGTTCCTGGCGTCGGTTATACTTTCGCTGGCTGCTGCCTATATTTATATTCAGTACCAGGTACCCCAGTATAACATCGTAATTAATATACTGATTAGGGATAACCAAAATAGTGCCGACAAAGACTTGTTTCAGCAACTCAATTTAAACTCATCCAGTAAAACCATCGACAATGAGATACAAACCTTGAGTTCAAATACGCTGATGGAAAAAGTTGTTGATGATTTGAGTCTACAAACTTCTTATTATTTCCAAAACCATATTTCCAAAAAAGTTTTATACAAACCGGGCTTTAAAATTAAACTTCTAAACGGCGGTATTAACACGTTTAGTAATTCCTGGTCGTTCAAATACATCAACAGCAGTCAGGGGGAATTTAACGGCCGGCTTGTTCCGTTAAATCAAGCGGTACAAACAGCTGCAGGCGTTATTATGATAACGCCCGATAGCAGTAGCAACCCTGTCCGCAGTTTAATATTTGTCAATTTTAACATGACAGTTACCGTGGCACAACGCTATTTGCAAAATTTAAAGATTGTCCCTGCGTCAAAGGAGGGAAGCGTCTTGTCAATCACGTTGCAGGATGCGGATGTTCAGCGTGGGAAGGATGTATTAAACAAACTTGTCGAAGAATATAACAAGGCAACTGTCGACGATAAAAACCAGGCAATTGCCAACCAGTTGAACTTCCTGAAGGACCGCATCAATAGCCTGGCTGTTGAGCTCAATTCCGTCGAGAAGAACGTCCAGGACTATAAATCAGCTAACGGTGTGGTCGATTTGGGATCCGTAGCGTCTACTTATTTTAGTGTTATACAAAGTAATAACAACGAAATAAACAAAATAAATATCCAGTTGGCGGCTTTGGATAATCTTAAAACCTACCTGGAAAGTTCAAATAATAGTTCTACCGTTCCGGCATTGACCGGGATAGCTGATCCCACGCTCAGCAGTTTAGTTAATCAACTGGGAACGGCACAGTTGCGGAAGGAAAGTTTATTGCGGACCATACCCGAAACAAACCCCGTTATAGGCTCTATTAACGACCAGATCAGGGCGATAAAGCAAACCATTTTCCACACGCTTCAAAATGTCCGGAGTCAATTAATTCTGAGCCAGCAGGAACTGAAAAGTCAAAGTGCTAAATATGAAACTAATATTAAAGGTGTACCGTCGAAAGAGCGGGGCTTGCTCGATATCATGCGCGATCAGTCCATAAAAAACAATTTGTTCACCTTTTTACTTCAAAAGCGCGAAGAAACAGCTTTATCGCTGGCTTCTACCGTTGCCGATAGCCGGACCATTGACGAAGCAAAAAGCAGCAGCGTCGCGGTTAAGCCCGTAAAGTATATCGTATACTTAACGTGCCTGCTGATCGGGTTTTTCCTTCCGTTTTCGGTAATTGCATCGAAAGAATTTTTAAATGTCAGGGTGCGGAAACGTTCGGATATTGAAAGGTTAACAGGTGTTTCTATACTTGCCGATATTTCCAAATCGAACGATACAGACCCGCTTATCGTTACAGCAAGGCCGAGGTCAATGGTTGCCGAGCAAATCAGGGCTCTTCGTTCAGCGCTGAAATATGTTAGTCCGCAAAACAACAGCGTTTTATTGTTTACTTCAAGTATAAGCGGCGAAGGAAAGTCTTTTATTTCTTTAAACCTGGGGGCGAGTTTAGCATCTACCAATAAAAAAGTGATCATTCTTGAGTTAGACCTCCGAAAACCGAAATTGAATGTTGCGTTGGGTATCGATAATGACATTGGCATATCCAACTACCTTATCGGGCAAAGTAATTATAAGGAAATTATCAAGCCAGTTGAGCAGCAACCCAATTATTTTATCATCACCAGCGGGCCCAAACCGCCCAATCCCGCCGAGTTGCTGCTAAATGGCCGCATTGAAATATTGATCAGTGAGCTCAAAAAGGAATATGATTATATTTTGCTGGATGCCCCGCCTGTTGGCCTGGTTGCCGATGCGCAGATAGTTGCAAACATAGCGGACGCCACCATTTATATTGTGCGTTATAATTATACAGCAAAAAATCAGATCAAATTTCTCGAGGAGTATAAAAAGATGGGTGTTTTCAGAAACCTGAATATCGTATTTAATTCCGTCGATGCGGCGGCATTGGCCTACGGTTATGGGTATAGCTATGGCTACGGTTATGGCTATGGATATTATGATGACGAGCATTCGAAAAAGAGTTTTTTTTCAAGAATGTTTAAAAAGGCAAAAAGCTGAGAACGAAGTTTTCTGAGTTCCCGCGAAATAGTTAACTGTCATTTTTAGTGCGTGTCGTCTCGTTATATTGCGGCAGTTCAGTGGATAAATTAAAGAAAAAGAGTCGTTATCAAATCCTGAGTTGATAGGATTATTTACGCAAAAATATGGGCGAACCGGATGTATCAAATTCTTATGGAGCCACGGGCGCGATTAAAGCAACGCAGCGCTGGGACCTGGAGATCCAGCCGCAAAGCAGCGTTTTCGACCTTCATTTAAAAGACGTGTGGGCCTATCGGGATTTGCTTTGGCTGTTGGTGCGGCGCGATTTCGTTTCTTTTTACAAGCAAACTATCTTCGGGCCTTTGTGGTTTTTCATACAGCCCATCTTCACTACCATTATTTTTACGTTCATTTTTAGCAACCTGGCAAAAATAAGCACTTCCGGCGCGCCGGCGCCGCTTTTTTATATGGCGGGCACTGTTGCCTGGAATTACTTTGCCGACAGCCTTAACAAAACCTCCACCGTTTTTAAAGATAATGCGAACATATTCGGTAAGGTGTACTTTCCGCGGCTAATTATGCCCCTTAGCATTGTTTTTTCAAACCTGGTAAAATTTGGCGTTCAATTTTTATTATTCGTTATTCTGCTTGCCTATTATTTAGCGGAAGGCGCCGGTATACACCCAAATGTATTTATCTTGTTATTCCCGGTCGTCATTATTTTAATGGCTATCCTGGGGCTTGGGCTCGGGCTTATTATAACCGCCCTTACAACCAAGTACCGCGACCTCACTTTTATTGTAACCTTCGGCGTTCAGTTATTAATGTATGCCACACCGGTTATATACCCGCTGGCCGCTGCGCCCGCTAAGTACCGCAGCATTATCGAACTGAACCCCATGAGCGGTTTGATCGAAACATTCAGGTACGGGTTTTTAGGCACGGGCCAGTTTTATTTCGGCGCGTTCATGTACAGTGTCGCAGCCTGTGTGGTTGTTTTTTTATTAGGATTGATTGTTTTTAATAAAGTTGAAAAAAGTTTTGTTGATACGATTTAAAAAGAAATTGGGATGAGTGATCTGGCCATTCAGGTTGAAAATTTATCGAAGGCGTATCCACGAAACCGGCGATATGAGAAAAGAGCATATGGGCGTGGATAGGGCAAATAAGACCCAGGTTGGAGTGGCAAACCGAAAAATTATGATAATATGAAGGTAGTTATACTTGCGGGAGGGTTGGGCACACGTTTGTCCGAAGAGACCATCCTAAAACCAAAACCGATGGTTGAAATCGGCGGTATGCCTATATTGTGGCATATCATGAAGATTTATTCAACGTATGGATATAATGATTTTATAATATGTTTAGGTTATAAAGGCTACGTTATAAAAGAGTACTTCGCCAATTATTTTCTCCATAAATCCGATGTAACTATTGATCTAATACAAAATTCGGTCAAAGTTCACGATTCCCAAGCCGAACCATGGAAGATCACGTTGGTAGACACCGGGGAAGATACCATGACCGGCGGAAGGATTAAACGGGTAAAGGATTATTTAGACGACGAATCCTTCATGGTCACTTATGGCGACGGCGTTTCAGACGTTAATATTAACGAGCTTGTCAGTTTTCATAAACAACATGGCAAACTGATCACCATGACTTCTGTACAGCCCGAAGGCCGGTTCGGGTTGCTTAGCATCGATGGAAGTCACAAAATCACATCGTTTCAGGAAAAGCCAAAGGGGGACGGCGGTTGGAGTAATGGTGGATTTTTCGTTTGCCAGCGGGAGGTTTTGAAATATATTGACGATGATTCTACGATTTTTGAAAGAGAACCTTTGGAGAAGTTAGCCACCGATAATGAGCTTTATGCGTACATGCATTATGGTTTTTGGAAACCAATGGATACGCTCAGGGATAAAGCCGAACTTGAAAAGGCCTGGAGTAGTGGAACGGCTAAATGGAAAATTTGGTAAATAAGATAAAAAATCAAAAATGAAATTTTTAATAACCGGTAATATGGCCTATGTTGGCTCTGTAGTTTCCGTTGGCCTGAAGAAAAAATATCCCGATTCGCAAATAATCGGATTTGACAGCGCTTTTTTTGCCGGTTGCCTCATAAATAAATCTGAGTTTCCCGAAAGAATAATTAACCAGCAGTATTTCGGTGATGTTAGAAACTTTCCCGAAACAATTTTAGATGGCGTTGACGCGGTAATACATCTTGCGGCCATTTCAAACGATCCGATGGGAAAGGAATTTGAAAATGTGACCGAGCAAATAAATTACCGCCAAACCATTGAAATTGCAAAAAAAGCCAAAAAGGCCGGGGTGAAGAACTTTGTTTTCGCTTCGAGTTGCAGTGTATACGGCTTTGCCGGCGATTCGCCAAAGACAGAAAAAGATGAAATTAATCCGCTAACAGCTTATGCCCGTTCTAAAATAAATTCTGAGGTGGGTTTGGAGACTTTAGCCGACGGCAATTTTATTGTGACATGTCTGCGTTTTGCAACGGCTTGCGGAATGAGCCCAAGGATACGCCTGGACCTCGTTTTAAATGACTTTGTTGCCAGTGCACTTAGTATGAATAAAATAAATATTCTTAGCGATGGAACGCCATGGCGCCCACTTATCGACGTTAAAGATATGTTCAGGGCCATGGATTGGGCATCGAACAGAACGACTGCTAACGGTGGAAATTACATCGTGGTAAATGCAGGGGCAAATGAGGCTAATTATACGGTTAAACAATTAGCTCATGCAGTAAAGGCGTTATTACCTGAAACAGCCATCGAGATCAATCAAAACGCTGCGCCTGATAAACGGTCATATAAAGTCGATTTTTCTTTATTTGAAGAACTCGCGCCGACATATAAACCATTATATAGTTTAAACGATTCTATATCGAACTTAATAAAAGGATTAGCGGACTTTAATGATACTCAATTTAGAAATTCAGATTTTATAAGATTAAATGTTTTAAAATCCCTAAAAAGAACAGGGGTAATTAATGATGACCTTTATTATGTATAATCATTTTAACTGTAAAAAAAATATATTCATACTCTTAACTTAAATATTATTTAAATGATTGAAGAAAATTATTTTCAAATCACATCGTGTGAGGTTTGTAAAAATAAAAACTTATTACCCGTTTTAGATTTGGGCTTACATCCGATGTGTGATGACTTGGTTTCAATAAGCGAAGACCGGATTTGTAAAGAATATCCAATCGAAATACTGTACTGTAAAGAGTGTTTTACAGCACATCAGCGCTTCCAAATTCCTAAAGACGAATTGTTTCCAAAATCATATCATTACCGTTCGAGGTTTACAGCCGATGTATTAAGTGGCATGAAAAATCTCGTTGACCGTACAGAAGAAATTGCAGGCGGTATAAAGGGAAAGAAGATTTTGGATGTTGGATGTAACGACGGAAGCTTATTGGACTTTTTTAGAGAAAAAGGGGCTGAAACTATAGGTATCGAACCGACAGATGCATCATTCGACGCAGAAAAGAAGGGCCATGTTGTATATAGCAAATTTCTATCGTTGGAATTAGCAAAAGAGGTTGTCGAAGAGAACGGCCACCCGGATTTTATCTCCTTCACAAACGTGTTTGCCCATATAGAAAATTTGACAGGTGTTATTGAGGCTCTTCGGTACCTGGCTGCTGAAAATACGATATTCATAATAGAAAATCATTACCTGGGCGCAGTACTTGATGGCAATCAGTTCGACACATTTTATCACGAGCATCCCCGGACTTATAGCTTTACCTCGTTTAGCTATATTGCGCGCGCATTGGGTTGCGAGATTATAGATGTCGAATTCCCCTCCAGATACGGCGGCAATATCAGAGTTTTTATGGGCAATGCTGATAACAGGCTTTCGCAGCAAAATATTGATGATATTACAGCAAAAGAATCTTTGTTTTATGAAAAATTTGAATTGATGAAACTAAGGATCGAGCGATGGAAAATAAATAAATCCAGGCTAATCGGGCAGTGCGTTAAAGAATACGGACCGTTAAAGGCGAAAGCGTTTCCGGGCCGGGCAGCAATTTTAGTAAAATTACTTGGATTAGATGAAAACCAGGTATCTGCGGCATACGAAAAACCAGGCTCCATGAAAATAGGCCATTATTTGCCGGGCACGCGTATCCCGATATTGTCTGAGGCGGATCTTTTTGCAAAAACTGATCAAAATACTCCAATCATAAATTTTGCGTGGCATATAAGTAAAGAGATCGAAGCCTACCTGAGAAGCAATGGTTACAAGGGTGAAATAGTCGATATTCTTTCAAAAAATGACTTTGAATAATTCCGGCAAAAATACTATCGGGATACTTGGCTCCGGATTCGGCTTGTATGGGTATCTGCCTGCGATAGCAGCTGACAAAGATTGCTCAGTTGTTCTTTTAGAGAAATATAAATACAAATTTAACGCGCGGCCCGAACTGACAGGATTTAGCGGTAATATTCGATGGGTAAACGAAAATGATTTTTACGACCAAATTGACGGTCTAATAATTTGTTTACCCCCTCAGGATCAATTTTCGTTACTAACCCGTTCGTTAACGTATCCAAATATTCGTTTTCTTATACTTGAAAAACCATTGGCCATCAATCCTGCACGCTCACATGAACTATTAGCGGCTCTTATTGAATCTGGCAAATGCTATCGTATTGGATATAATTTTCAATATACGGGTTGGGGGGCGGAGCTTTTAGAAGCATTTAAAGGTTTTAACCCTTTAAAAATAAAAATCGATTGGCATTTTCTAGCCAATCATTACGCCAAAAATCTCGAAAATTGGAAAAGATACAATGATACAGGCGGCGGAGCAATCCGTTTTTACGGAATACATTTAATAGCGCTTTTTGCTGGGGCCAAAACCTGTAGAATAATATCATCATCTTGCGTTTGCTATAAGGATGAAGAAATTTACAAGTGGACAGCTCAATTTGAAGTTAACTCCATTCATTCAGTGGAAATTGACCTGGACTCCACTGTGGAAAAAAGCAGGTTCTCGATAACTATAGAAGATGGAGAAAATGATGTGGTTACAAAAACCCAGCTTAATGATCCTTTCGATGAATATGTTTCTACGTGCGGTGACCAGGATCGCAGGGTTGGTGTCATAACGCCCGTTTTGCAATCATTGAATGAGGAAGATCGACAACCCTATTGGAATGAAATATACAAAAGAACAAATAAATTGTGGGAAGAAATAGAAAGATTAAATCTCCGCGACGTTAGAATTGGATAATAAAGAACTTACAATATAAAAAGATTTGGGATGAGTGATTTGGCAATTCAGGTTGAAAATTTATCGAAGGCTTATCAACTGGGCGATTTTGGCACGGGGGCGCTTACGCGCGATATTCACCGCTGGTGGATGCTGATGCGTGGCCATGAGGACCCTTATCTTAAAATCGGTGAGGCAAATGACCGCGCGGTTAAAGGCACAAGCGACATCGTATGGAGCCTTAAGGATATCAACTTTGAAATTAAGGAGGGTGATGCCGTTGGGATCATCGGGCGCAACGGCGCCGGTAAAAGCACCCTGTTGAAAATATTAAGCAGGGTAACGGCCCCCACCACCGGAAATATTAAGGTTAAAGGCCGCATTGCCAGTTTGCTGGAAGTAGGCACGGGCTTTCATCCTGAACTTACCGGCGGCGAAAATATTTATCTTAACGGCGCCATCATGGGCATGAGCAAGCGCGAGATCAAACGGAAATTTGATGAGATCGTCGACTTTGCCGGTGTCGACCGTTATATTGATACGCCGGTAAAGCGATATTCATCGGGGATGTACGTTAGGCTGGCATTCGCGGTAGCCGCTTATTTAGATGCAGAAATCTTGGTAGTGGATGAAGTATTGGCAGTTGGCGATGCGGAGTTTCAAAAAAAATGCCTGGGAAAAATGAACGATGTCAGCAAAGGGCAGGGACGCACGGTGTTGTTCGTAAGCCACAATATGTCGTCTGTAAGTGTCCTGTGTAATACCGGGATTTATTTAAAAAATGGCGAAATTGTTAATATCGGTCAAGTAAATAGCATTATCTCCGAATATATGAGCAATAGTTCGCCATTAGGCGCTGAAAAGTGGGATGGTGTTACAGGCGATGAATCTCTTCAAATATTTAAAACACAAGTTTATTCAAGTGACGTTATAAATAAACTACACACAAATGCTGATATTTTAATTGAGATCGAAGGCGAAATTTTAAAACCAATAACAGGGCTGATTTTGGGTTTTACACTATGGTCTCAATTTGATTATGAAATAGCATATGCTTTGCACGATGATGATGAAAACCAAATCGAAATTAACACAGTTGTACCCGGTAAATTTATAAAGAAGTTTCGTATCCCCGCCAACACCTTAGCCGACGGAATCTATAGGATACAGTTTGACGTGGGTATCCACATGAAAAAAAGAATTGTTGATACAGAATGTGATTTGTCTTTCACACTGACTAATATCAGCGGCATTGGGAGAAAGTTCGGGGTGCCACAAGTGCGCGGCAGAACTAGCCTAATCCGCACCAAATGGGCCATATAATTGTTTATACTTTCGCGCAAATAAAAATCGAACGAAATTTATTATTGCTATGCAATTCCTTAAATCAAAAAGCACACTTCCCTATAGAATTTATAAAAAAGTAAAACGGGTATTGGTCAAAGAAAAGAAGGTATTAAGCAGGGTTGCCTGTCTTGGCCAGGACGTGTTCAAGCTTAAATTTGAAGGTCGGCTGGGTAGCGTGTCGTTGGTGAATATGCAAAAGGTACGAGTCGATCTTTTTTTGGAATGGTTTAATGGAGCGAAACGCCCTGTTCCCGAAGTAATCGAGCCTTTTTTAGAAAGAAAAGATATTTTTGATATGATCGTCCAGCAAAAAGAGGTCGACTGGTTAAAGGTGGGCCAAACTGAAGATATCATATTAATGGATTCTTTTTCTGAATTGACCGACCAGCGATTTACCCACAGAGAAGAAGGGTGGAGCTTTTGCTGTAACTATACCGATATCGATCACAATACGTCGTTTTCGGAAATTTTTGAAACGAACGGCCTGCTGTCGGAGAATGAGATCGGCAGTCAATATGATTTGTTTTTTCAGTGGATCAAAGAAAATTATCCGCAAAAACAGGTTATTTATATGCACTTCCCCGCCAGTTTAGATACGCGTGTTAAATTTGTTGAACGGGCAGCATTAATTTTAAATATTATGCGAGATATTGAAAAAAGATTCGACAATGTGATCAATATAAATGTGTCTGATGGCGTGGTTTTTCATCATGAGAATGATGATTTTCCATATCATTACAGCAAAAAAACACAAATGGCGTTTTTACAGGAATGGCACAAACAAGCTGAGATCCATGCAAATAATTAGTCATCGCGGTTATTGGCAACAAACTGTTGAAAAAAACCAAGTGATAGCATTCGAGCGGTCGTTTTCCCTTGGCTTTGGTACCGAAACAGATTTGAGGGATCGTCATGGCCAGATCGTGATATCGCACGACATGGCCGACGACAGTTCGATGTTGCTGGATGAGTTGTTTTCGATTTTTAACCGGTATGATAAGGCGCTGCCCCTGGCATTGAATATAAAAGCCGATGGCTTACAGCAAAAATTAAAAGCTGCCTTGCAGCAATTTGGCATTAAAAATTATTTTGTGTTTGATATGTCCGTTCCCGATACGATAGGCTATATGGATGCAGGTATCCATTTTTTTAGCAGGCAAAGCGAATATGAGCCGCAGCCCGCCTTTTACAGCCAATGCAAGGGGATATGGCTTGATAGCTTTAAAGACATTTGGTATACGAACGACCTGATCAGGGATCATTTGGATCGCGGGAAACAAGTGGCCGTCGTTTCGCCCGAATTGCATAAAAGAAATCATTTATCTTTATGGCGTCAATTAAAGGAAGATAAATTATATCAATCGGATAACCTGATCTTATGCACGGATATTCCGGAACAGGCCGCCGGCTTTTTTAAAGATTAGGATGAAAATAAAGGTTGATGTTTCGGCAAAAATAATTTGGTGTATCGTTTTTAACTCCCTCTCCTTTGGAGAGGGTTGGGGTGAGGCGATACAGGCAAAGTAATATAGAACATGAAGATAAAGGCGATAATTTTTGACATGGACGGGGTGCTTATCGAGGCGAAGGAGTGGCATTACGAGTCGCTCAACGCGGCCCTGGGGTTATTCGGCGCCGAAATAAGCAGGTACGATCACCTGGTTACTTTTGACGGGCTGCCGACAAAAAAGAAGCTGCAGATGCTGAGTCTTGAGGGCGGCTTTCCCTATAAGCTGCACGACTTTGTAAATGATTTAAAGCAACAATATACCATGGAAGTGGTGTATGCCAAATGCAAGCCTGTTTTTCAGCACCAGTTTGCTTTGTCGAAGTTGAAAGCCGAAGGATACAAATTAGCGGTGGGGTCCAATTCTGTGCGTAAAACAGTCGAGATCATGATGGAAAAATCCGGGTTAATGCCATATCTCGACCTGTTTTTATCTAACCAGGATGTTGAAAAAGGCAAACCGGACCCCGAAATGTATATCGAGGCCATTAAGCGTTTAGGCTATAACCCAACCGAGTGCCTGATTGTGGAAGACAATGACAACGGCGTTAAGGCGGCCATCGCATCGGGCGCCCATCTTTTGAAAGTTGAAAGCCCGGCCGACGTCCATTATTATAATATTAAAAAACGCATTGAGGAGCTGGAGCATGCTTAAAATTATCATACCGTTGGCAGGCCCGTCCGACCTGTTTTTTAACGCCGGTTACACTTACCCAAAGCCATTAATCGAGGTAAATGGCGTGCCCATGATTCAGCTGGTGATAGAAAAAGTTCTGACCATCACCGAACCGTGCGAATTTATTTTTATTATAAAAGAAGAGGATGCTATTAAGTATCATCTGGACAATACATTAAGGCTCCTGGCCGCCGGATGCGAAGTGATTAAGCTAAAGAAAAATACAAAGGGCGGGTTATGCAGCGTGTTAATGGCCGTTGATCATATTAAGCCGGATGATACCCTGATCATATTGAACGGCGATCAGGTAATAGACGAGGATTTTAATGCCATTTTGAATTTTTGGAAAGCCAATGCAGCTGACGCGGGCGTGGTAACCTTTAAGTCGGTGCATCCGCGGTGGTCATACGCGCGGATAGAAAATAACATGGTGATGCAGACCGCCGAGAAAAACCCCATCAGCAACCACGCCATTGCCGGGTATTACTACTTTGCTGATGCCGTTACGTTTTTGGAGTGCGCTTTTCAAACCATCAAAAATGATGTGCAGCTGGACGGCAACTACTATACCTCGCCCGTGCTTAACGAATATGTTTTAAAAAACAAAAAGGTTTTGAATTATAAGATCGAAACCAGCCAATATCATTCCTTTTACTCACCGCAAATGCTGAATGAATTTGAAAAACGAAGCTGAGATAGAGCAATTTAAATTGCAGAATATGGTGAAAGGTTGGTTTATAGGCGCGTTTGAGCCAACCCTTTATAACACGAACGATGTTGAGGTGGGGGTGAAGAAGTACAAAAAGGGTGACTTCGAGGCCGCCCATTATCACAAGATAGCGACCGAGTTTACGGTGATTATCGATGGCTTGGTAGAGATGAATGGAACACGGTATTCCAATGGCGATATCATAAAAATTCAACCGGGCGTTTCTGCCGATTTTAAAGCCATTGATGACACCACCACGGTTGTGGTAAAGATTCCCGGCGCGAGTAACGATAAATATATAAATTCTTAAAGTATATGATAAATATTGTGATCCCCATGGCCGGCGAAGGGAGCCGGTTTGCAGCCGCGGGTTATCAAAAGCCAAAACCGTTTATTGATGTCGACGGTAAGCCTATGGTTGTAAGGGTAATGGAAAATTTAGGTTACCCGGACGCGCAATATATATTGATAGCCAGGAAGGAACACATTGAAAAGGAAGCCGTTTTAGTCCGGGAGATTGAAAAAAATTACAACGCGCGGTTTATTGCTATCGATAAATTAACTGAGGGCACAGCCTGCACGGTTTTGTTTGCCAGGAATTTTATAAATAATGAAACGCCGTTATTAATAGCCAACTCTGACCAGCTTGTGGATATCGACATGGCCGGTTATATAAACGATTGCTTTAACCGTGGGCTGGATGGATCCATACTTACTTTTACCGATCACGAACTAAACCCAAAATGGTCTTTTGCAAAGATCGATGATCACGGACTGGTTACAGAGGTACAGGAAAAAAAAGCGATATCGGAATTTGCAACGGTTGGCATATACTTGTTCAGCAAAGGGCGCGATTTTGTTAATGCTGCGGTTGATATGATCGTAAATAACGACAGGGTGAACAATGAATTTTACACTTGCCCGGTTTATAATTATGCCATTAAAAACGATTTAAAAATAGGCATCTATAATATTGATTTCTTTCAGATGCATGGTTTAGGCACCCCGGCCGATCTTGAAAAATACTTGCAAAATGCAGAGGCTAAAAAGATTTATTAAGGATTTTTTCTTTAAAATAGTCCAATCCCTCATTTCGAGTCCTTTTATCGACCTGAATAAAATTCATGTTGCCGTCGTTGAAAAAATTGAAAATAGGGAAGGTGTTTTTATGACGGAGCATAAACGGCCGGTCATTACAAACAAGTTCGACTTTCCTTATGATAGCATTGACGGCCAGTCAATCGTGATACAAGGGCCGCTGATTGAAAAAAATGATTTCACCTATCAAACCTTAAAATTATACGCCGCTCAACTGCCCCCATCGTCCATTATTCTTTCAACATGGGAAAATCAGGATCAGCTCAAATTGAAGCGGATAAGCGATTTGGGGATAACAGTATGCCTAAATAAAATGCCCGAATATTCCGGTATCCAAAATGTCAATTTTCAAATTGCGAGCACCTGGTCCGGATTAATCAAAGCAAAGGAAACGGGGGCCAGGGTTGTTTTAAAAACAAGAACCGATCAAAGAATTTATTCTACCTCCGCATTGCGGTTATTTAACGATCTGACCCTGGCTTTCCCGGTTAAAGAAACTTCGCAAAAACAGCGGTTGATAATAACCAGTCTGGGTACTATTAAGTACCGTCTTTATGGCGCTGGCGATATGCTTATGTACGGCAACATGGATGATATGCTTAATTACTGGAACGTTGATATGGATACCCGGAAAATAACGGTTAACGATGCAGGTTCTTATACAATTAAAGATTTTTCAAAGTTGCGGTTAGGAGAAATGTATTTTTGTAGCAAGTACTTCGAAAAATTGGGGCATAGGCTAGATTGGACGCTCAGGCAAAGCTGGGAATTACTGGCAGCATATTTTTGTGTTGTTGATCATTCTTCCATTGATCTTTACTGGCCCAAATATGATTTAAGGAACGAATTCAGGTATAATTTTTATATAAAGCATTCTTTACAACAATTCACTTTCTCCGACTGGCTGTCGCTATATCTAAAACAGGTTGATCAATATCCTGAAGAATATTTAAATAGCCCGTTTGGTAAACAAATACTATTGTGATGACATTTAACAGGGAAGAGTATATCCGGCAACCCATTGCGATCGAACGCGAGCTGAAAATTTTATTAAACAAAAATTCGGCTGTTACTATCTTCGAGATCGGTGCCTGCGAGGGTGAGGATAGTATAAGATACGCGCGGCTATTTAAAAACTCAACAATTTACACGTTTGAGCCTTTACCGCAGAACGTGGCGATGATTGAAAAAAACATCTTAAAATATGATGTTAAAAATATTTCCGTAGTCAATAAGGCATTATCAATAAGCAACGGGACGGCTGAATTTTATGTTTCGGCCGGCCGGCCGGATAACGCACCTGAAAGTGATTGGGATTATGGAAATAAGTCGAGTTCCTTATTGCCGCCTGATAAACACAAGGAATTAGCGCCATTTATCGAATTTAAAAACAAAGTTGGCGTCGAAACAATCACATTAAAATCTTTTTGCGACGATAATAATATCCGTATGATCGATTACATCCATATGGATGTGCAGGGTGCAGAATTAATGGTGTTAAAGGGCGCGGGTGATTTTATCAATTCTATAAAAATTATTTGGCTCGAAGTTTCAAAGATACATCTTTATAAAGATCAGCCGTTGGTTGACGAGGTTTACAAGTTTATGACTGACAATAATTTTGTATTGGCAAAAGATTGTATTGGTGATGTGCAGGGCGATCAGCTGTATATTTCAGAAAGTTTTTTCCCTAACTATAAACAAATAGTGAAAAAATTAAATAAGTCGGAGAACACTTTGTTAAATAAGGTTCTGAAAAAAATACGATCGAGGTTTTAAGAAAATGGTTTACGTTAAATTGTTGGGTGGCCTCGGTAATCAGATGTTTCAATATGCTGTTGGCAGGCATTTATCGATAAAAAATAGTGATTCGTTAATGCTTGATCTTACAGATCTTTTAAAAAGAGAGGATATCGACTATACGCCGAGGGAATTTGAACTGGATATTTTTGATGTAAAATATACAGGTAAAATTTTAGCCAGTGAGCGCCGTACTTTTAAAGAGCGGTTCGCCTTAAAATATTTAACCAGGCGGGTGGACGAAATCGACTATATATTTGATCCGGAAGTGCTTGGTTTAAAAGGCAACCTCTATTTAAATGGTTTTTGGCAAAACGAAAAATACTTTAATGGTATCGAAGATATTATACGGCAGGATTTTACTTTAAAGGCGAAAGTTTTACCACTCAACGACCTAACAGTAAAAAAAATATCGTCTATTAATTCTGTTTCGGTACATTTCAGGCGCGGCGATTATTTGTCAAATCCCACGGCAAAAAATATTCATGGTGTTGTTGAGGTCGGGTACTATAAAAAGGCATTAACGAAAATTAGTGAATTGGTTGAGTCTCCTCATTTTTTTATATTTTCAGATGATATTGATTGGGTGAGGGAAAATTTTGTTTTTGAACAGGAACACACTTTTATCAGCCACGATGCGTGTGCGGCCTACGATATGCATTTGATGTCGTTGTGTAAACACAATATTACCGCCAATAGCAGCTTTAGCTGGTGGGGCGCCTGGCTTAATCGTAATCCGGATAAAATAGTGATTTCTCCTCAACAATGGATTAATGCTATTCAAACCGAGATTGTACCAGAACATTGGATGAAATTTTAATTTTATTATTACAGCGCTTAAACTAAGTTGACGACTTAGGATAGATTGCCGATTCAATTTTGTACTTAACAAACTATATTATGGTAAATAATGTCAAATACATACACACCGACGATGCACATAACACTAGTGCAGCTCATGCTTTTATTCCAATATTGATCGAGGAAATCGGGTTGCCTTTTAGCGTAATTGACGTGGGCTGCGGCACGGGAACCTGGTTGTCTGTTTTTAAAGAAATGGGATCTAAAAATATTTTGGGGATAGATGGGGAATATGTGGATAGAAGAAAACTACATATTCCGGAAGAAGAATTTATCACCGCAGATTTAGAGAAGCCATTTGATTATAAACAGAAATTTGATTTGGCAATTTGCTTGGAAGTGGCAGAGCATTTAAGGCCTGAGGCTGCCGGTATAATTGTAGATACATTATGTAACCTATCAAATACAATACTTTTCTCAGCAGCATTACCTAAACAAGGAGGTCAAAATCATATTAATGAACAGTCATTTAATTATTGGGAAAAATTATTTAATGATAAGGGATATCTATGGAAAGACGTTTTCCGGGAGAAAATATGGATGAACAAAAATATAGAATGGTGGTATAAGCAGAATATGTTTTTGATTGAAAAAATCGATGATAAGCCAATTCAACAGAATTCTATAAATGATTATTACCATCCTGAATTGTTCATGTTTTATATTTCAGAACTAGAAAATTCACGAAATTTAAGAACGAAAACAATGGTTATGAACGCTTGTAAGGGAGTATTAAGATCGACGCTTGGCTTGTTGAGAAAAATTAATCAGAGAATACAGTTTTGACCTGCGACATTATTTAAAGATGTTTAAATATCAACTAACGCACCTCGATTTAGATATTAATCTTAAATTATATAATCTGATTACTTAATGGAATTAGTCTCAATTATAATGCCCGCATATAATGCGGGAAAATTTATTGAAGACTCGATAAGAAGTGTTTTAAATCAGACATACCACAATTGGGAGCTATTAATTGTAAATGATGGATCGACCGACAATACTCGGGCCATTGCAGAAGAGTATAGCAAAAGGGACAAAAGAATAAAGGTAATTAATCAGGAAAATAAGCGTTTAGCAGCCGCCAGAAACACTGGCATTAAAAACTCGACCGGCGAATGGATCGCCTTTTTAGATTCTGATGATATTTGGGCGACTTCGAAACTTGAAAAGCAAGTAAAGGCGAGTGGAAAGCTGCTGAATATTGATGTATTTTATACTGATGGGTGGATATTCAAAAATGAAGATTTAACTAACCTCACACCTTATCCGACTAAAACAGGTCAATTTACCGCCAATGAAATGTATTTACTCGAATATAATGGCAATTGTATCCCGGTACTTTCTGTAATGGCAAAAAGGGATATCATCGATAAAATTGGATTTTCAGAAGAGGATATTTTTTTTAATGGGTGTGAAGATTGGGATTGTTGGTTGAGAATGGCCAGGGCTGGCGCGAATTTTTACGGTTTGGATGAAAAGTTGTTTTATTACCGTCAGCATGATAATAATATGTCAAATAACTATTTGGGTATGCGCTTGGCCCGGGCAGCCGTATATATTAAAAATTTCGACGCTGGTATCTTAAGTGCAGAACAAGGTTATAAAATATTGAGGCCATTAATAATTCCATTGTTAGCAGACCTGGTAATCGCCGGCCGAAGAAGCGATGCTGAGTATGTATTTAACGGTGTGCAAAACATTTTACCATCCCGGTCGAATGCTATTAATTATTTTTTTATAAAACGATTGGGAAAGAATTGGTACCTCTTAGCGAAAATAAAAAGACGTTTACGAAACCTTAAAGCGAAATATAGAGGTTATTAACACTATGAGTTCTAATCAAATGCCGTCGAATAAGCGGATATTATTTATATCACATAACGCAAGCAGAACTGGCGCGCCCATTGTTTTGATGCATCATTTGGCTGCCTTAAAAAGGTTGTATCCCGATGTCGTTTTTGACATTTTGCTTAAAGACGGCGGCGATCTTTTAAATAAGTTTATGGCTTTAGCGCCCACGTCTGTATTACCCAAATTAACTGTTATTGACCGTTTAGCAAAACGAATATTTAAACGAAGCGATCCCGCGTTGCAAACCGTTAAGCGCATAATAGGTAATGCAAAATATAAGGTGATTTATGGCAACACCGTGCTCACTGCTGATTTACTGGCGATAGCCAAACAAAGTAATCCCAACGCGACAACCATTTGCCATGTTCATGAACTGGAGTTTGCCATCAAGCAAATTTTTGGGGAGAAACATTTTGCTGATGCGATACCGTTCATTGACCATTTTGTAGCTACGTCAAACGCGGTTAAAGATATGCTGATAACCGTTTACAAAATTCCCGAAAACCGAATTTATGTTTATCACGGGCATATACCGATGCCTGACAACATTAACACTCCCGTCAAAATAAATAACGATTTAATTGATAGCTTAAAAAAAAGCAATCTTAATATTTGTGGGTCGGGAGCAATAGGCTGGACGAAAGGCATTGATCTGTTTATTCAGGCAGCTCACGCGTTACATCAATCAAATCCAAACGATAACTTTCATTTTTATTGGATAGGAGGTAGCAAAAGCGATATAGAATATGAAAAAGCAATCTACGATATCAGGAAAGCCGGGATAGCACATCGTGTCACGATGGTTGAAAATAACCCGGATCCACAATATTACATGCAGCTGTGCGACATTTTTTTTCTATCTTCAAGAGAAGACTCTTTTCCGCTGGTATGTCTTGAAGCTGCGGCATTAGGTAAACCTATCATTTGTTTTGCCGGCTCAGGAGGAATGGTTGAATTTGTTGACGACGATAATGGCTGGCTAATCAATTACTTCGATTTTATTAAATTGAATAATGTGCTGAAAAATTTACTTGAAGATTCGAACAGACAGGAAGTAATATTAAAAAAAGGACTGGTTGCAAAGTCAAAAGTTGCACCGTATGATATCGAAAAAGGAATAATAGAGTTCAAGTCATATTTAGATGGTAAATTTAATTAATGGTAAGTATTATCATTTGTTCACGGTCTAAAGCATTAGCTGAACAGATTTCGGAAAATATACAGCGTACTATAGGTGTTGACCATGAATTACTTATTTTAGATAATTCAGGGCTGAATTACCCCATCGGCGTTCAATATAATATTGGAGCAACACGTGCAAAATATGACAGCTTGCTATTCGTTCATGAAGATATTACCATTATGACGAATGATTGGGGAAAAGTTTTAATTGATGTTTTAGCCAATAAGGAAATCGCAATGGCAGGCCTTACAGGAAGCACTTATTACCCTGGTTGTCCCGGCACATGGCCCAATGATACAAAACTGACCAGGGAAAACATATATCATAAGGGCCATCATTTTTATCAAAACCCGCTGAATGAAAAACTTTCTGAAGTGGTAACACTTGATGGTGTGTTTTTGGCATGCCGGAAGGAAGTTTGGAATGCTTACAAATTCAATGAGGACTTAAAAGGATTTCATTTTTACGACCTTGACCTCTGTTTTCGTATTTTGACAACATCCAACTTGAAATTGGTAATTACTTATGGAGTTTCTATCGATCATTTTTCGGCCGGCAAACTGGATATGAATTGGATAGATCAAAGTATCAATTTTTATAACAATTGGAGATCAAATCTGCCCTTATCGGTTGTAAAAGTATCCGAAGTGGATCAAAAGAGGATATTAAAAAACAAATTGGAGCAGTTTTTATTGCTTTTCTATTTTAAATATAATGGCACGAAGCGGTGGTGGCTTTTAAATTTTTATCTCGCCCGCTTTAATATTTTAGGACTATCTAAAAGCTTAATATTTGTAATTCGATATGTATTATTTGGTTCCGATCAATCGGCGATCAATCAAAAGCTCGCTGATATTTTTAAAAATAATTTTTAATAGTTCCAGGCGGGCATTAAATTCAGGCTCGCCTAAAGTTTCTGTACCGCCTGCCACATTTGCTCGTCAACCAATACGCCTTCCTTTAAACTCTTCCCCCTCATTTTTAAGCTGTTTTCGCCGGGGTAATAAATAGCTTCGCCTTCGCGTTCGGGCCGGCTCGTTTTGGTATAGTTGATGATCTGTTCGATCAGGTTTGCCGTGTATTCGCCGCTGTCCGGTTTTATACAAATAAAAACCTGCGACACGCCGCTCTCTTTTTCGCTTTCGGTTATTTTGGCTGTGGATTGTCCGCCGCTCAGTAACGTGGCCAACAGGTCGAGCATTAATGAAAGCCCCGATCCCTTCCAAAAACCGATCGGCAGCAATCTTTCCGACTCAAGGATCACCGATGCGTCATTGCTTAAGTTCCCCTCGCTGTCATAACCGCCCGGCAACGGTAATTCCTGCCTTGCCGCTTTGTATTGCTTAAGTTTGCCTACTGAGTATTGAGAAACCGCCATATCCAGCACCACATGCCCGTTCTTGCGTGGTACCGCAATAACCAAAGGATTATTTCCCAGCCGCGGATCGATCCCGCCCCAGGGCGGCAGGTTGGCGATCGTATTGGTGAAGCAAATGCCAATGACCCCCGCTTCGGCGGCCTGCCAGCCGTAGGTACCGGCCCGCATCCAGTGGTTGGTATTTTTCAACGCCACACAGCCGATGCCATGATCCCCGGCAAGTTTTATCGCCCGGTCCATGCAAAATCGCGCGTTTAACACGCCCGGGCCAAGGTTGCCGTTCCACCGTTCAAGTGAACCAAAGCATCCATCTAACGTCGGCATGGCATCCTTTTTAACAAGACCTTCTTTTACAAACTCAACAAATGCGGGGAATCGGTTCAAACCGTGGGTCGGCACGCCATCGCGGCTGTTTCCGGCAAATATTTCGGCGCATAAGTCCGCCTTCTCATCAGTAAACCCCACAGACAGCAGCACCCGTTCAAATTCGGATTTTAATGTTTCAAAAGGAATGCGCATAGCTGGATTGATTAATTTATAAGGTTAAATTAAGTAAATATAGCATCTGGTCTTCCGATACTATCGGAAGCTTGAATGGGCCAATTTATAAATACAGTGATGTTAAAACAAAAAGGTTTTTATACATTTAATTATGAAATTTAAAACGCTCTCATTAATGGCTTTAGCCTTGTCGCTTTTGCTGACTATTAATTCCAAAGTATACAGCCAGTCGGCAAACCCCATCGATGCGCATTTTAAGGCATTGATAGGTCATGATGTTGCAGCAATAGCCGCGGGCTATGCAGATGATGCAGAAATATACTCGCCAAACTGGGAAGGCGCAAAAAAAGGCAGGGAGGGCGTAACCGAAGTATATTCGCGTTATTTTAAATCAACACCGGATATGGCTTATAAAGTTACCCGTGTAATTTCCGCAGGTAATGATGTGGTGGTGGAGTATACCTCGACGGGTACGCTGTCGGAGCCTGAAAACGGTACGCCCGCCTATATGAAGGATAAAAAATACACGATAAACTATTGCGCCGTGTTTACCTTAAAAGGCGGCAAGATCATTCGCGAGGCCGACTACTTTGACCAGGTTGCTTTTTTACGCCAGGTTGGTTTCTTCGATCAGCATTAAAGGTTTTCGCCCTTAGGTCCCTGTCCCTTGTTTGATGAATTTTTGCTTGCAGGCGCGCCGGGCTTGCCGCTGTCATTGTCGGGCGTAACGGTTGGCACCCGTTTACCATCAGGTTTATTTTGCACGGTTGACTGCTTGCCTTTTGCTAAATTGCCGTCGGTTGTTTTATTTGAATGTTGCATAATACGTTAAATTAACTGTTTTGTTATCCAGGCTCGGCAACCCATCTTACCGCCTGGTCCAATTGATCTAATGGAAAACTCCGGAATTTTCCGGGAAGGATGTATCGGAACAGATCGCTGAACCCAAGTACGCCCCGTTGATCCGAAACGACTACCACCTTGTTCCATCTAAAGAAATATTTAAGGCCAAGTTTGATATTTCCGCACCATTTTCCGGGCGAGAAATTTTTGATCTCCGCCTCGAGCACCAGTAAAAAATTGATTTTCCCGTGCCTTTTTAACACCTTGTCAAACAGGTTATCCAGTGCGCTCTCATATTCTGTATCGTTAACCTGGTCAAAAGCATGTATCCCGGTTACATGTTGCGGCAAATAATAGATCTGTCTAAGCATAAAATTATTTCTTATTACACTTGTATAGCAATATCTGCACCACTTCCTTGTCGAAGACGCATTTTTGGGAAAAATAGTTTTGTTATAGTTAAAATTATAATTAAATGGAAAAATTTCACAATCGGTTTTCTGTTATCTTTGCATAAATGCAGCAAAACAGGTCGTTATACAGCGCTTTGATCAAACAGGAGGCGAAAAAGCTTGGGTTTATGTTTTGCGGGATATCCAAAGCGGAATTTTTAGAAGAGGAGGCGCCGCGACTGGAAGCCTGGCTTAAAAAAAGGATGCACGGCGAAATGCGGTACATGGAAAACCATTTCGATAAGCGCCTTGATCCGCGCCTATTGGTTGATGGCGCCAAATCTGTTATATCTCTGGGACTTAATTACTATCCAGGCCGCCAGCAACCTGACCCGCATGCGCCTAAAATATCAAAGTATGCTTACGGGGCTGATTATCACTCGGTTATTAAAAGCAAACTAAAACAATTACTGGAAGTAATCAATGAAAAGATCGGCGAGGTAAATGGCCGTGCGTTTGTAGATTCGGCGCCGGTACTGGATAAAGCCTGGGCCAAAAAGGCCGGGCTGGGGTGGATGGGGAAGAACACCAACCTGATCAATGCCAAAAGCGGCTCTTTTTTCTTCCTGGCAGAGCTGATCGTGGATATTGATCTTGAATATGACGTAGCACCTACAGCGGATCATTGCGGCACCTGCACGCGTTGTATCGACGCCTGCCCCACCGAAGCCATTGTGGCCCCGTATGTTGTTGATGGCAGCCGCTGCATTTCATACCTCACCATCGAACTAAAAAACGAAATACCGCAGCAATTTAAGGGGAAAATGGATAACTGGATGTTTGGCTGCGATGTTTGCCAGGATGTGTGCCCCTGGAATAAATTTTCGGTTCTGCATGGGGAGGAGGCTTTTCATGCCCACCCCGAATTACATGGAATGACCAGCCGCGACTGGGACGATATCACCGAAGACGTTTTCAAAAAAATATTCAAAAACTCCGCGGTAAAGCGGGCAAAGTTCACCGGTTTAAAGCGGAACATTGCGTTTTTGAAAAATAGTGATCAGAGTTTAGAGATTAGTTAAAATCGCATCCCTAACCTCTAATCTCCAACCTACCCCTTCTTAAATTTATCAGCCAGCATTTTTAGCATGTCCTCGTTTACGGGCTTAGCAGGCTCATTGTCCGTCTTTTTAAAGGGTTTCTGGTCGGGTCTTGAATTGTGATCGTTTCGTGGAGGAAACGGCTTATTAAAATCCCTTTTTACCGGGTTTTCTGCAGCATTTGCGGTTGTTGGATTATTACCGGCGGAAGTCGGCACAGGTTTAGGCTGTACGGGTTTTGATTGCCGTTCAGCGGCTTTTTTTGTATTCCACCGGCTGTATATTTCCTCCAGCTTGCGTTTAGTATACAAAGGGAAATCGCCCTGCATCATCCACGCATAATAGCTTGGCTCTATGTTAAATACATCTTCAACCGTCTTACCCTTATGCTTGCCAAAATTGAAGGTTTCCTGGCCCAGGTCGTTATATACCATTCTTCCGGCAAAATCAACCGGCCGGCTTAAATTGGTAAATTTGTGGAGCGCTTCAATATCGTTTATCACAGGGAAGGACTTGCTTCCTTTTTTATCTTGCCACTCCATGTTTTCGTACCGGGCAATCTGGGCAAGCAGCACCTCCATCGTAGCGCGGGTATCTGCCTCGGCAGAGTGCGCGTTCTCGATTTGCTTATCGCAATAAAACTGGTAAGCGGCTTTTAAGGTTCGCTGCTCCATCTGGTGAAATATATTCTGCACATCAACAAAATGGCGGTTATCCAAATTGAAGGGCACGCCGGCACGCAAAAATTCCTCCATCAGCATCGGGATATCAAACTTATTGGAGTTATAACCTGCAAGGTCGCTGATATCGATAAATTCGGCCAGGGCCTGCGCTATTTCACTAAAAGAAGGCTCATCCTTAATGTGTTCGTCGTAAATACCGTGTATCAGCGACGATTCCAGTGGGATAGGAATACCCGGATTTACACGGTATGTTTTCACATCCTCTGTACCGTCGGGGTGTAATTTTATTACCGATATCTCGACGATGCGGTCGCTCCCGACGTTGATTCCGGTTGCCTCGAGATCGAAAAAGGCCAGTGGGCGTTTTAAATTTAATTTCATTGCTTACAGGGCAGAAGGTTGCAAAGGTTGCAAAAAGAATCAGTAGAATAAATTTAAAAATAATTTAAATGTATAGGTAAAAAATATTACTTTGTTCACTTAATTTAAACGAAAAGTAGTTATGATTAAACCTTTACTTACTGTATTTATTTTTCTTTCGGTAACCCGTATGGTCGTGGCACAGGATTTTCCTTTTGGCCAGGTGAGCGACGAAGAAATGGGGATGAAAAAATATGCGAAGGATGTTTCAGCCCATGCTGTCGTTTTAAAGGAATTCGGCACATCAAAAATAGATGTGACTAATAGCGACAACATCCGCCTGATCTATGAATACCATGTTAAAATTAAAATATTTGACAATGATGGGTTTGACGAGGGGACCGTGGAGATACCGGTTTATAACAACAGTGATGCCGACTCATACGAAAGCGTAGACGACATTTCAGGTGTTACTTTTTATACCGACGATAACGGCCTTACCCAAAAAATAGCCCTGGAAAATAAGAAGATATACCCGGTAAAAGAGAACAAACATTGGGCTAATTATAAGTTTGCCCTGCCTGGTATCCGCAACGGCTCGGTGATTGAATATAAATATAGGATAGAATCACCGTATTTCGAAAATTTTCATTCCTGGCACTTCCAGCAATACATACCAAAGATGTACTCAGAATACGATGTTCATATACCCGGTTTTTGGGTTTATAATGCCTCTTTGCGGGGAAATTTAAAGCTCAAAAAAAATACATCGGACCTGGAAAAAGCATGTTTTTCTTCCCACGGCGCAAGCTGTGATTGTTCGTTTATGACCTATGCCATGAGCGATATCCCCGCATTTAAAACTGAGGATTACATGACCTCGCCAAAGAATTTTTTATCCGCAATAAATTTTGAACTGGTGGAATATATGAATCCTTACACAGGTGCTAAAATAAAGGTGACGAAAGAGTGGAAAGACGTGGACTATATGCTTAAAACCGATGGCGATTTCGGCTCACAGTTAAAAAAGAAAGGCGTCTTTAAAGATCGGATTGTACCGGTAATTGCCGGCAAAACTGACGACTTAAGCAAAGCGAAAGCAGTTTATGAGTATACGCAAAAGTTATTTAAGTGGAACGACTTCTATGGAATTTTTAGTGAAGGAATCAGTAAAGCGGTTGACTCGCATAGCGGCAACGTCGCAGATATTAATCTTGGACTCGTAAACGCGTTAAGCGCCGCTGGCCTCAATTCGGAAGCCGTACTGCTTTCCCTGCGGGATCATGGCACGGTTAACCCGTTGTACCCTGTTTTGGGCGATTTTGACTATGTGGTCGCAAAAGTTAATATTGGCGATAAAAGCTATTTGCTGGACGCAACCGATCCCCTTTTGCCTTTTGGGACGCTGCCTTTTAAATGCTTAAACGACAAGGGCCGTGTATTTAGCCTCGACAAGCCCTCGTACTGGATCGACCTTAACTTACCTCAAAAGGAAAAAAGTACCCGCACGCTCGATCTCACGTTGCTGGAAGATGGCAAACTAAAAGGCACGCTGACCAATTATTTTATAGGGTACGAAGCTTATAAGAAAAGGGTAGCCATAAAAAAATATAACAGCATCGATGACTACGTTGAAAAGCTTGGCGCCGAATCTCCAAAACTAAAGATACTGAAGTCTGAGATCGTTAATCTGGACAGCCTGGACGAACCGCTCACCGAACGGTTTGAAATAGAATTTAATGCGTATAATAAGCTGGACAACCGCATCGCTTTTAACCCGTTTTTTTGGGACAGGATCGCTGTAAACCCATTCAAGCTGGACGAGCGGTCCTTCCCGGTGGATTGGGGCATGGCTTCTGATGACAGGACGATCCTAACAGTCCATCTGCCGCCTCAATATGCAGTTGAAACCCCTCCGCAAATTATGGCCGTGGCTATGCCCGATAATGGCGGCAAGTTTATGACCGGCTACGAGCCTGATAACGACGCGTTTACTTTTTCGCATGTTATCCAGCTGAATAAGCCCATTTACGGGCCGGACGAATATCCCTATCTGAAAGAATTCTACAACAAGATCATCCAGTCGGAGAAGGCTGAAATTGTATTTAAAAAGAAATAATGAAGTTATACGCCCTGATATTTTTGATACTGGTAACGGGTGCAACAGTTAAAGCGCAGGAGAGTTACGATGCAAGCCTGATCCCGAAAGAGTTACTCTCCCGTGCCAGCGCCGTTGTGCGTAACAAAGAGGTGAATATCGAAGTAAAGGACCTTGATAACACGCTGTATCATATCAGGGAAGCTATAACGGTTCTAAATAAAAACGGCGACGAAGATGCGCACATTGTTATAGAGCATGATAAAGCGAATGTGATAAAATATATAAAGGGCGCGATATATAATGAGTACGGCAAATTGATAAAGAAGTTTTCGGAAGGCGATTTTGATGACGTGAACGCCGGGCACGACTTTTCTTTATTTGAAGACTACCGGGTAAAACATTATCTGCCGGCAATTACCGATTATCCGTACACAGTTGTTTATGAATATGAGGAGCGCTCAAAGCAGTCGCTCAATTTTGACGATTGGCGGCCTAATCCGCATACAGGTGTCGCGGTTCAAAAAAGCTCATTTACGTTCACCTGCAAGCCCGATTTTAATATCCGGTATAAAGAAACGAATACTCCGGCTAAAGTACAGGTAAGCACCAACGCCGCAGGCTTAAAAACCTATACCTGGCAGGTAAACAATCTTAAAGCAGTTAAGTACGAACCGTTTAGCCCATATCCTGGAAATTATTTGACCAGCGTAAAGATCGCCCCCGAAAAGTTTATGTATTATGGCTATAGCGGCCTGTTTACCAATTGGAAGGAATTGGGTAAATGGGAATATGATAAACTGATAGCTAACCGGCAGGAATTGCCGGCTGCAACTGTTGAACATATTAAAGAGATAACCAAAGACATTGCCGACCCCAGGTTAAAAGCGAAAAAAGTATACGAGTATATGCAGGATAAAACGCATTATATAAGTGTACAGGTAGGCATAGGCGGCAACCAGCCTTTTTTAGCATCCGACGTTGATCAGCAAAACTACGGCGACTGCAAGGCGCTGGTGAATTACACACAGGCATTGTTAAAGGCTGCAAATATCGACTCGTACTATTGCGTTGTTCAGGCCGGGGATAATTATAAAGTGAGCCTGCTAAACGACTTTGCCAGCATGGAACAGGGCAACCATATTATCCTATGCCTGCCGTTTAAAAATGACACGACATGGGCCGAATGTACCAGTCAAACCATTCCTTTTGGATACCTGGGAGGTTTTACCGACGATAGGACCGTGTTGGCCTGTACGCCGCAGGGTGGTAAATTGCTGCATACGCCTAAATACACCGCCGATGATAACCTGGAAGCCCGCAAGGCCAGCTTTGTGATCGATGAGAATGGCGAATTGCAGGGAAGGATGCTCACCACGTTTAAAGGAACGGATTATGAGGAGCGCAGTTTTCTGGCGGGCGAGCCACGGGATGAACAAATTAAAGATCTGAGGAAGATATACCCGGTGAATAATATGAATATCGATACCCTGTATTTAAGGCGCTTTAAAAATGAGGCGCCTGAATTTACGGAAAATATCAGGTTGCATGCGCGGGATTATGCTTCGGTAAGCGGTGGAAAAATGTTCTTTATGCTGAATTCGTTCGACCGTTCGGATACACCCCCGCAGCAGGTCGCAAACCGGCTAAACGATGTCTTCATAAACCGTGGTTTTACAAAAGAAGACAATATAACTTATACTTTGCCAACGGGTTATCGCCTGGAAAAGGCGCCCGTTAATTTTGAAGTAAAGAAGCCTTTCGGCTCGTTTTCGGTAATGATGGCGGTTAACGGTAATAAATTAACCTATAAGCGCAAATTGCAGATCATCGACGGGACTTACAGCAAAGACACCTATTCCGACCTTGTGGATTTTTACCAAACGGTATATGACGCCGACGAGTATACCGTAGCGCTGGTTAAGTGATCTTACTTACCGAAAATAACAATTCCAAGGATGATCCCAACGATCATGATGATATACAGCAAAATCTCAGTGCTTGCGAATCTTTTGTATTTCATCCAGAAACCGTATCTTTCTTCTTGATTTGACATGTTGATGCAAAGTTATTGAAAATTAAACCTTAAACGCATGGACAATATTGAAGAAACCGAGATAAAAAAGGAATTCCAGCTTGAGCGGGTAATTCTCTTCAGCGATGCGGTGTTTGCTATTATTATCACGATAATGGTGTTGGACATCAGGTTGCCTGAAGATTTAAAAAACGCAAACGCTTTACAGGTAAGGCATGCATTTTTCCGTCTTCTACCCAAATTAATGGCTTACATGATAAGCTTTGGCTTAGTGGCCAGGTTTTGGCGTCATCATTTAAAAATGTTTAGCCTTTTAAGGGACTACGATTCCAAACTTTTGGGTTTCAACCTGGTGTATCTGTTTTCAATATCGCTGTTTCCATTCGGGGTTTCGTTAATTTCGGCTAATGCTGATCCTTTAAGTCCGCAGTACACTTGGGCTGCTAATATTTATGTAAGCATTTTGTTATTGAGCATACTAACCCAAACCCTGTTAATCAGGTATCTGGTAAATAATCGCCAAAAATTGTGTTTTGAAACCAGCAATCTCGATAAAATATTAAAGTATAAAGCGGTGCGGCTAAATTTCATTTTTATACCGCTGGTTGTGGCAACAATGATAACCATCGGTTATTTATCACTCACGCGGTTATATGTTCTATTGGCTTTTATCCTTTACGGGATTATAATGAAACGCTTTATGAAAAAATACTATCCCGAAAACGATAATGATGGCCCTGTTCTTTCCCGGCTTTTCCGTAAACGTAAGACAGTGCTTATTAATCCACAAAGAACCGGTGAAATAATAAATAACTAACGCTTATTTCCCGGCTGTTATATTCCCGGTGTCCTGTATGATCGATCCTGCCCGGGAAAAATGACTGTATATCGATGGATCGTGCAAACGTATGATCATTACGCCCTTGCTGGAGCTTGCATGAACCAGGTAGCCATTTTGAAGGTATACACCCACGTGGTTGAATTTGCCGCCGTCATAATCAAAAAACACAAGATCCCCTTCCTGCAGATCCTCTTCATATTTGCGTTTAATAATGGTAACCTGTTGGCTTGTGGTGCGCGGTATAGTAACGCCATAAACCTCCTGCTCAAGCGTTTGAGCCAGCGCCGAGCAATCTACGCCTTGTTTGTCCTGGCCCCCGTATTTATACGGCGTGCCCCACCATTGATCGATAAAGGCATAAAGCCGCCCGTTACGGATGTCGCTCTTGTCCACTCCCATCATCGCCGAATATTTTTCCGCCAGGCTAACCGCCGGTTTTACCACCTCGCCGGGTTCGCCTTTCAGCACTGCTTTGCTTTCGCCCGGTTCGCCCCTTAACACCGCCTTTTTGCTGTGGCATGCCGAAAGCACCATCGTAAAACTTAACAAGACGCAACACAGGTAATGTATTTTATTCATGTTATAAATGTACGCGTAAACGGCAATTAAGGTTACCGAAAGATTTTTAACATATTAACAATTCAGCCCTTTATGAATCCCCCCGGTTGGGGAGACTTATTAGTACTTGTGGTATAACAGTTAAATCCTCCCTACCGGGGAGGATTTAGGTGGGGCTACTATCCTTTTATCACCCGTTGTATCTCGTCCAGTTTCATTAGGGCCTCGACCGGGGTAAGGGTGTTAACATCCAGGTTGTTCAGGGTATCGCGTATTTTTACCAGTACCGGATCGTCGATGGAAAACATTTGCATCTGTACCGCCTGCTTTTGCACCTTGCGGATACTTTCCTTGATGTGTTCGCCGCCCGTGCGTTCGGCCTCGAGTTTTTTTAATATCTCGTTGGCCCGGCTCAATACTTTTTGCGGCATACCGGCTATCTTGGCTACGTGGATGCCAAAACTATGCTCGCTGCCGCCGGGTACCAGCTTTCTCAAAAATATGATCTGCTGGCCCACCTCCTTTACCGATACATTATAGTTTTTGATGCGGTTAAAGGTGTTGCTCAATTCGTTCAGCTCGTGGTAATGCGTGGCGAACAGCGTTTTTGCCCGGGCCTGAGGCTGGTTATGCAGAAATTCCGCAATGGACCAGGCGATCGAAATACCGTCATAAGTGGAAGTTCCGCGTCCTATTTCGTCCAGCAGGATCAAACTGCGGTCTGAAAGATTGTTGAGGATGCTCGCCGTTTCATTCATCTCCACCATAAAAGTCGACTCACCCGAAGAAAGGTTGTCCGAGGCCCCAACCCGGGTAAATATTTTATCTACCAAACCTATCGACGCGGCTTTAGCCGGAACAAAGCAGCCCATTTGGGCCATCAGCACGATCAGGCCGGTTTGCCTCAGCAACGCCGATTTACCCGCCATATTGGGGCCGGTTATAATGATGATCTGTTGCGTTTCGGAGTCGAGATAAACGTCATTGGTAATATATTCCTCGCCTAACGGCAGATTTTTCTCTATCACCGGGTGCCGTCCGCCTTTAATATCGATCACCCGGCTGTCGTTGATCTCGGGTTTTACGTAGTAATTTTTTATGGCGATGGTGGCAAAGTTCAGCAGCACATCCAACCGCGCTATCAGCTGGGCATTTAATTGTATCGGCTTAATGTATTCAGACAGTGAATACATCAGGTCGTTATAGAGCTTCGTTTCCAGCGTGAGTATTTTTTCCTCGGCGCCTAAAATCTGTTCTTCGTATTCCTTTAATTCCGGTGTTATATAGCGCTCTGCGTTTACCAGCGTTTGTTTGCGTATCCAGTCGGAAGGCACTTTATCGCGGTGGCTATGTGTCACCTCCAGGTAATAGCCGAACACGTTGTTAAACGAGACTTTCAGGGATGGTATCCCGGTGGCTTCAGCTTCACGCTTTTGTATCTCCAGCAGGTAGCCCTTTCCGCCAAAGGCGATCTTACGTAGCCTGTCGAGCTCTTCGCTGATGCCTTCATTGATCACGCCGCCTTTAACCAGCATTACAGGCGGCTCGGCGGCCAGTTCCTTTTCAATTTTTTCGCACAAGATGCTGCATGGGTTTAGCTGTGCGCTGATGGATTGCAGAGGCAGGCTGGGGGAGGCCGCGCCGGCTTTTTTTATCGTCTCAATAGCGATCAGCGCCTTTTTCATCTGGCAAACCTCGCGCGGATTAGCTTTTTGTAAGCCGATTTTCGATATCAGTCTTTCCAGGTCACCGATGAGCCTGATGTTTTGCTTCAGGGTTTCCCTGAGTTCCTCCTGTTCGATGAAATACCCGACTACACTCAGGCGGTCGTTGATCGGCTTGATCTCTTTTAGCGGCATCACTATCCATCGCCGCAGCAATCGGGCCCCCATTGGCGAGCAGGTATGGTCCAGTACTTCGACCAGCGTATGGGCATTTTCGTTAGCCGAACCCACCAGCTCCAGGTTGCGCACGCTGTAACGGTCCAGCCACAGGTAGCGGTCCTCTTCGATGCGGCTTATCGAAGATATATGCTGCAGGTTACGGTGCTCGGTTTCGTTCAGGTAATGCAATGCCACGCCCGCGGCAACTATCCCGAGATTTAGCCTGTCGATACCGAAACCCTTTAGCGATTTAACGCCGAAATGCTTCAGCAGCACTTCGCCGGCATAGTCGCCGCTATACGGCCATTCATCAAGTGTATAGGTATAAAAACGGTCGCCATATTGCGTTTTAAAATCATGCTGCCGGCTTTTTGGATAGATCACCTCGCTGGGCGAATAGCTTTGCAGCAGCTTGTCGATATATTCGCTGCTGCCCTGCGCGGTAAGGAACTCTCCCGTGCTGATATCGATGAGCGCTATGCCGATACTGTTTTTTTCGAAGTACAGCGATGCGAGATAATTATTGCTTTTTTGATGAAGGATGTTGTCATTCGTGGCCACGCCGGGGGTAACCAGTTCGGTAACCCCGCGCCTTACAATGGTTTTGGTGGCTTTGGGATCTTCCAATTGGTCGCATATAGCTACCCGCTGACCAGCCCGCACCAATTTGGGCAGATAAGTATCCAGCGAATGGTGCGGAAAACCGGCAAGCTCGATATGCGTGGCCGCGCCGTTCGCCCTGCGGGTTAAAACAATGCCCAAAATGCCTGCAGCTTTAACGGCATCCTCGCCAAAGGTTTCATAAAAATCGCCCACGCGAAACAGCAGCAGCGCGCCGGGGTACTTTACCTTGATGGCGTTGTACTGCTTCATTAACGGCGTTTCTTTTACGGTATCTTTAGCCAAGCGGTTTAATCAGTTTAACAGGCTGGTAAAGTTAATGGATTAACCGGCGTTTAGCCGCAATGTGGAAAAGTTAGCCGGATGTGAATTGTCGTTGGGGGCAACTAATTCCCACTGGTGGTTTTGTCAATGATTGCCTGTTTTTTCGGGTCGATGTAATCGGCGTCGCGGCTGTCGGGCATGTTTCTCATGTCAAGTCCTACCATGTATACCCATCTGCCATTTTTAAGCTTATAACCGTCATAGCTCATATCCGGTCCATACGTTTCGTGATGGTCTTTTAATTTAGCATCCGGAGGGGACAGATGATCGAACACGATCAAATTCTGACCCGGGTCATATCTCAGCAGCATCGATGCCTGGCGGGTGTATTCAAATACCGCGCGTTCCCTTGTTTTGCCGTTCCCGTCAAACACCGGCAGCCCAAGCACGGGTTTGTCGTCCTTAAAAGAAAGCACCTCGATCACTCTTTTTGTGGAAACAGCGGTATTGCCCTTCCAGCCAAGGAGCACATAATATAGTTTAGGGGAATATACCGGGATGATCTTATAATATTCGGCGCCGTACCATTTACGGTTGTCGGTGATGGTATCCTCCGGGTGTTTCATAAATGGCGAATAATCATCCAGCGGAAACATTTGCAGGTTGCCCGCCGTGTTTATTTGGATGGTCCCGTAAAAGCGGTAGCTGCCATCGTCGTTAATAACAGGCCAGCTGATAATCCGGAAGCGGTTATCGGGCGAGTTGACGATCTTTACGGTGGTAAGCGAATCGAACCGATAGAGAAACGAGTTAGGGATTTTTAACGCGCTTACCAGCGTCCGGATAAAGGTGTAGTTGGCGTTTTTGCGTTCAAGTTCCTCTTCGTTATTCACAAATTTTTTGCCCAGCGATTTCAGACTGTCCTCGTAAACTTTTAATTGCTTAAGCCGGCTGTTTTCGTCCGAATGCTGGGCGAAAGTGTTATAGCAGATAAATAGTGTAATTACAGTTAAAAGAACGTTTTTCATGACAATCCGAAATATTGAGCATATAACACATCCGTGGTGATTACGTCCTGGTATTTTTTATTTTGTAAACCCTTTATTAACTTCTTATCGCCAGTCCATAAAACCCCGCCTGCTTCCAGATTTAACGCTAAAAATGAAGTATCCATTTCATCGATATTCGCTAATAATCGATACGATGTTTCCCAATTTTCAGTATGAATATTCCTGATATCAATAAATTCAATATGCCTTGTTACAAACAATTTGATCTGTTTATATTCGGCCAGGCTATATCCGGTTATGGATAATAGCTTGTCAGTATGATTGTCAAGCTCTTCCAATAAAAATAGAGGCGATAAAAAATGGAGGTCGCCAGGCTTATTCAAAAGTAATTCGCCAATTTTTCCTTTATCACTAATAATCGCGCTAAAAACGATATTAGTATCGACAACCAAATTCACCTAACTGAGATATATTTACTTTTATTATCTCTCCACCATTCGCTATTTACCTTTTTGGCAAGGTTATCGGCGTCTGCCTGGCTCCCTTTGCTTTTTGATAAGATTTCTTTGTACCTTATAAAGTCTAACGATTTTTGGATGTCTTCTAAACTCACATTCGCAGATATTCTTATGACTATTTCATCGTCTTTGCTTTCTATGATCATAATGCTAAGTTAATAAAGTTGTTTATACTTAACGCAAATTTTCAATAACCATTGCGCTGGCGCCGCCGCCTCCGTTACAGATCCCCGCCGCGCCGTACCGTCCGTTATTTTGCTGTAACACGTTTAGCAGCGTTACCATGATCCGCGCTCCCGAAGCGCCCAGCGGGTGGCCAAGCGCAACCGCCCCGCCGTTAACATTCACCTTTACGGAATCGAGCTTTAAAAGTTGGTTATTCGCCAATGCAACAACGGAAAAGGCCTCATTGATCTCGAAAAAATCAATTTGTGCCGCCGACAGGCCGCCGCGCTGCAAAGCGAGGGGCAAAGCCTTTGCTGGCGCCGTAGTGAACCATTCGGGCGCCTGCTGCGCATCGGCGTATGAAATTATTTTTGCGAGCGGCTTTATGCCCATTTCTTTCGCTTTGTCCCGGCTCATCAGCACCAGAGCCGCCGCACCGTCGTTTAGGGTAGAGGCATTGGCGGCGGTCACCGTGCCCTCTTTTTTAAATACCGGTTTTAAGGACGGGATCTTATCAAACTTTACGGCATTTGGTTCTTCATCATCCGCAAAAAGCGTCACTTCTCCTTTTTTATCTTTTAATTCCACAGGGGTAATTTCGTCTTTAAATTTCCCCGTTTTTTGTGCGCCTTGTGCCCTTTTGTAGGATTCGATCGCGAAGGCATCCTGGTCTTCACGGCTGATATCGCACTCCACAGCGCATAGCTCCGCTGCCGAACCCATGTGATAATCATTGTATACATCCCAAAGGCCATCCTTTATAAGCCCGTCGGTAAGCTGGCCGTTGCCCAGCCTGTAGCCGTTACGGGCCTTATCCAGGTAATAAGGCACGTTGCTCATGCTTTCCATTCCACCAGCCACCACAATATCATTCTGCCCCAGGGCTATACTCTGCGCGGCCAGCATAATCGCCTTCATGCCCGACGCGCATACCTTATTGACGGTTGTTGCCGGCAGGGAAGGCAATCCGGCAAATATGGCGGCTTGTGTTGCGGGCGCCTGGCCCAAATTTGCCGGCAACACATTGCCCATATAAACTTCCTGTATATTCTGCGGCGCTAACCCGGCCTTTTCCACCGCCGATTTGATAATAAGGCCGCCAAGTTGTGTGGCTGACAAGCCCGCAAGGCTACCTCCAAAACTACCGATGGGGGTACGGGTGGCCGAAACGATAACTACTTCTTTCATAAATGATGTAAACTGGAAAACAAATTTAGGCTTTTTTATTATGCATGCATAGGAAAAGGCGAAGCTCAGGACCCCTTTTGCTTTTTGTTGATTTTTTTTCGCTGATTTAAAGCCTGTTGCAGCAGGTATTCGATCTGGCCGTTGGTGCTCCTGAATTCGTCGCCCGCCCAGGTTTCAATTTCTTTTAAAATATCCGGGTTGATCCGTAAAATAAATGCTTTTTTTTCAGCCATAATCAAGATGCTGCTTTAATGGTATAAAGTGCCGGTATTAACCACTGGGTTAACGCTGCGATCGCCGCATAAAACTACCAGCAGGTTGCTTACCATAGCCGCTTTGCGCTCTTCGTCCAGTTCGACAATTTTCTTTTCGGATAACTTTGCCAAAGCCATTTCAACCATGCCCACCGCACCCTCGACAATTAACCTGCGGGCAGATATAATGGCCGACGCCTGCTGCCGCTGCAGCATGGTATGTGCAATTTCGGGCGCATAGGCCAAATGCGAAATACGGGCTTCCAATACCTCTATCCCGGCACGGTCTAATCTTTCGTTCAATTCTTTTTCTAATAAGTGGCTTACCTGCTCAGCGCCACCCCGCAGGGTAATGCTTGCGCCTTCATCCTCAATATTATCGTATGGAAAAGAATTAGCCAGGTGCCGCACGGCCGCCTCACTCTGAATATTTACATATTGAAGATAATTTTCAACGGCAAAAGCCGCATTTGCCGTATCTTTTATCTGCCAAACAATCACTGCGGCAATCTCAATCGGGTTACCCACACTGTCGTTCACCTTCAGTTGTTGCCCGTTTAAGTTAAAAGCCCGGAGCGATACCTTCTTTTTTACCGTAAATGGATTAACCCAAAAAAAGCCATCTTTTTTTACAGTGCCAACGTAGCTTCCAAAAAGGGTGAGCACTTTCGACTCGTTAGGATTTACAATAACGAGGCCGGGTAAAACCAACACAAAATTTACCACACTGATGATAACTGCAATGGCAACGGCCTCGGCCGCGATCGATAGCACGGTTGCCACTAACAATGCCAGGAACAGCACAAAGGCTGTATAGCCGGAAGGGGGGGTTATAATTTTTTCAGTATTCATGATTACAATGATTTTAAATTGATATCACAAAGATATCATAATTGAATCGACAAAAGCAAGAAAAACCATAGATAACGGAAACTTATATTAATTTTGAACCGATAAACACATCGATGGCAAAATTATCCGCTTCGCGCCAAAAGGCTTTATTTCGAAAATACTCCCGGAAGATTAAGTTTTTAATGATGTTCGCGAGTGTTTGCCTGATCGTTTTTACACTCCCTAAACAGGCCAAATTCAGTTACGATGTAGAAAAAGGCCGCATATGGAACCAAAAGGACCTGGTATCGCCCTATAATTTCGCAATCCTGAAAACACCGCAGGAAATTGAAAGCGATAAGAAAGCGGCGTTGGCGAGCATCACGCCGATATACCAGCTTGATGATGAAGTGGAAGGGCATGAACTGGACGGTTTTAAAGGCGACCTGGAAATAAAATGGCATAATGCCGGTATAAGCGACCGCCAAAAGGCTAAATATATTACAGCCGGTTATAATTTGTTAAAGGAAATATACGACCGCGGCGTTTTAAAACTGAATGCGGCATACCAGCAGAACGCGCAGGATTACGCGATAACGGTATTAAACAAAAATATAGCCACCGATAAAAATACAGCCGACCTGTTTACGAAGGAGCGGGCGATAGCTTTTGTTGATAAAATCCTAAGCGCGCGCCGCGATCTTGACAAAGCATTTTTATTGGATTTGATCAGCAACCGCATTTTTCCTGATCTAAACTTCGACAGCAAGTTAACGTCGCGGCTTGAGAAAGAAGCAGTCGACGGCCTGTCCACAACCCGCGGCATGGTGCAAAAAGGGGAAGTTATAGTGGCTAAGGGATCGGTGGTGAGTGATGAGGTTTATCAAAAATTACAGTCGTTCAAAAAAGCTTTTGAAGATAATGCGCGAATAAATGGCGACCCGCGCCTGGTGCTGCTTGGCCAATACCTGCTTGTTGCAGTTGCTATCACGCTGCTGATGGTTTTTTTATACCTGTTTCGCAGGGATATTTATGAAGATAACCGCCTGGTGAGCCTTATCCTGCTTGTTATTACAGCCATGCTGTTCACTTTATCCATGGCTATAAAATTTCAGCTGCCGAACCTGTATTTTATACCCTATTGCATTGTACCCATCATCATCCGCATTTTGTTTGATACCCGCCTTGCCTTGAATATTCATTTGCTGGTAGTGCTCATCGCCGGTTTTTTTGTCCCTAACAGCTTCGAGTTCGCCTATTTTGAGCTTACAGCGGGGATGGTTTCCATCTATAGCATTAAAAACCTGATACGGCGCGAGCAGTTCCTTATTTCGGCGGTCATCATTACATTTACTTATTTCATTTCATTTTTAGGAATATCTTTTATTCGCGAAGGCAGTTTTACCAGCATCGACTGGATGGATTTTCTGCCCTTTGTGGTGAGCGTGCTGCTGACTTTGCTGGCTTACCCCCTTATCTATATTTTCGAGAAGATATTTGCCATTACCTCCGATATCACCCTGATCGAACTTACCAATACCAACGCGCCGCTGCTGCGCGAGATGGCGTTTTCCGCGCCGGGTACCTTTCAGCACTCCTTACAGGTAGCTAACCTCGCCGAGAATGCGATATACAGCATCGGTGGTAATGCTTTGCTGGTTAGGGCAGGGGCCTTATACCACGACATCGGCAAAATGGAAAACCCCTTGTTTTTTATCGAGAATCAAAGCTCGGGCTTTAACCCGCATGATAAACTGCCTTACGAGGAGAGCGCGCAGATCATCATCAGGCACGTAAGCAAAGGCATAGAAATGGCCGAAAAGGCAAATCTGCCGGACATCGTTATCGATTTTATCAGGACACATCATGGCGACACGAGGGTGGATTATTTTTACCAGTCGTTCCTGAAAAATTTCCCCGAAAAAATTGTGAACGAAAATACGTTCAGGTACCCAGGGCCAATACCATTCTCAAAGGAAGGCGGGGTGCTGATGCTGGCCGACTCGGTCGAGGCGGCATCACGGTCGTTAAAAGAGCCCGATGAGCTTTCGATCAGCAACCTGGTGGACAGGATCGTAAAGTACAAACTCGATCAAAACCAGCTTAAAGACAGTAATATTACGCTAAAGGACATTGAAACCATCAAAACAATATTTAAACGCATGCTCATGAGCATTTATCATGTGCGGATTGACTATTAGGTGAGTAGTTGATTTAGTTGATTAGGTGGGTGGTTGATGATGTTTTTGATCTGAACAACTGACAATAAACTATTACCCGGATTTTTTTTGATGGCTTAGCCGAATTGCTATATTTGCAGTCCCGAAAAAACGGGTTAGTAAGTTAACAGGGTGAGGTGCCTGAGAGGCCGAAAGGATCAGTTTGCTAAACTGACGTACGGGAAACTGTACCGAGGGTTCGAATCCCTCCCTCACCGCCAACTTGAAATGCTGCCCGTCGATAGACGGATGGCATTTTTTATTTTAGGACGACTGGAACGCGTTCCAGGGAGCCCTAAAATAAAACATGCCAGGAGCGCAGCGACAGCATTTAAGTTGTAGCCACCCCCTTCGGGGATCAATGAAATTAATCCCTCCCTCACCGCAAATAATCATAACAAAAACCAACAAAATACTGTAAATCATACGATTACAGACTTTCTTGTTTTTGGGAATACAACCAAAATATGCATAAAAACGCATATAAAAAGTGAGTGATTCGTGTAGTAAACCCAATTGAAAAATTTACTCACGAAAAATTACTTACTTCTGATTAACAATATGTTCAAGATATGAACATGTTGATTTCTGATTGTTGAATTTCGACATTTAATCAAAATTTCAGTGAATAATTAGCGAGTAATTTTAGTCAGGTTCTTTTCCGGATTGCAATTAAATAGGCCATCCCCGGTGCGCAAAATATGGCTGTCTTTTTGCGTGCTGGCAACAATCTTTAGTATATTAGGAAAAGTTAATTTAAACTTATCATAATGGACTTATTCCCGGCAAGCTTATCGAAATGTCATTTTTTTTTCACCTGCCGCTCGCGCCTCTTTAATAACCACACCCATTTATTCAAAAAACTGGCCGCCCTCATATTGTTTTTAGCGTGTACAGGCCGGGGTTTTGCCCAAAACAGCAAAGGCGATAGCCTAAAACACCGATTGGCTATTGCCAGGCAGGATACCAGCCGAATATTACTCATCTCAGATTTGATCAGTTACTATATTTACAATAAACCGGACTCAGCGTTTAAATATGGCGAAACCGGGTTAAAATTGCTTCAAAAAACAAACTACCCGAGGGGCGAAGCAAGACTATTAGGTCGTTTGGGCTCTTTATACCGTGAAACAGGGAACCTGCCTAAAGCTTTAGATTTGGCGATCAAATCACTGGCAATATCCGAACAAAATCATTACCTGGTAGAAAAAGGGTACGCCGTTAACTTATTGGGGACGATTCACTTTGATTTGGGTGATTATACAAAAGCAATAAATTACTATCAGCAAACAATAAAAATTGCTAAGGAATTAAAAGACCAGGCAGGTATAGGCGGTGGCGCGCTCAATATCGCATCATGTTATCTTGAACTCGGTAAACTTAATTCCGCTGATTCCTGTTTCCGGATTGCATATCGTGGTTTAGTTAAACTGCACGTTGCCGATACCTACCTGTGGCGGGATATGGGACGACTTGAATTAAAATCAGGAAATTACCCGCTCGCCTTAGGATATTTAAAAAAATCAAGCCAGATAGCTTTGCATAGGAATGATCACCGCAATGCATCGTATGCCGACGCTCAAATTGCCAGGGTGTTCGAAAAAACACATCAAACAGATTCCGTTATCTTCTATTCAAAATTGGGTTTGCAAGAGGCGAAATTTGGGTCATATAACCGGTTTGTATTGATGTCGGCTGAATTGCTTGTAAGGGCCTATAAAGCCAAAAACGATTTCAAAAATGCTTTGCTTTACCAGGAGTTTGCGGCAAAAACAAAAGAAGGTTTGTTTGGGGCAGGTAATATCCAGGCAATAAATGAAATAATAGCCCAGGATAATGATCGTAAAAAAGAGATAGAAGCGCAAAAGATCGCCTATCAAAATCGGGCAAAGCAATATGCATTATTAGCTGGTGTAGCTATGTTGTTGCTCACCGCGTTTATTTTATACCGCAATAACAGGCAAAAACACAGTGCCAACAAGCTATTAGAAAAAACTCTCGCAAACCTTACAGCCACTCAAACCCAACTCATCCAATCGGAAAAAATGGCGTCACTTGGTGAGCTGACCGCGGGTATAGCCCATGAGATACAGAACCCGCTGAATTTCGTGAATAATTTTTCGGAAGTAAATTCAGAGTTGATTGACGAAATGCAGGTTGAGATTGATAAAGGAAATTTGACGGAGGTAAAGGCAATTGCTGTTGATCTGAAAGAAAACGAACAAAAGATAAACATGCACGGCAAACGTGCCGACAGCATTGTAAAAAGCATGCTTGAGCACTCCCGGGCCAGCAGCGGTCAAAAGGAACCGACTGACATCAACGCCCTGGCCGACGAATATATGCGTTTAAGCTATCATGGTTTAAGAGCGAAAGACAAGTCCTTTAATTCGGCGATGGAGGTAAACCTGGACAGCAATCTTCCGAAAGCAAGTGTAATACCGCAGGATATTGGGCGCGTGCTGTTAAACTTGTTCAATAACGCATTTTACGCCGTCCATCAAAAAAAGAAACAGAACCCCGAAGGATATTTACCACAGGTTACCCTCACAACGGTCAATAAAAGTAGTTTCATCGAGATCACTGTAAAGGACAATGGCAGCGGCATACCGGATAATATAAAAGAAAAAATTATGCAGCCGTTTTTTACCACCAAGCCTACGGGCGAAGGTACCGGGCTTGGCTTATCGTTAAGCTATGATATTGTGGTGAAGGGGCATGCCGGGAGTATTGCCATAGACACCAAAGAGGGAGAGTTTACCGAGTTTATAGTTAAATTACCATTAAAAGAAGTTTAATTTTTTATCATGAAATATCTTTTCCTTACACTTTCTCTATTCTTTGTTGTACGATTCACATTTGCCCAGTATAAAGAAGCAGACAGCCTTAAGCGCGAATTACACTATGCAAAGCAGGACGCCGTTAAAGGCAGGCTTTTAATGTACCTGTGCCTTTCGTATGTGTATGCCTATCCCGACTCTTCAGTAAAATATGGGGAACAGGCTTTGCAGCTTGCCCAAAAAGATAGTTTAATAACGGGAGAACATGAATTAAAAACGGGCGAGATAACCGTTTTAAACGCTATGGGTGAAGCAACGGGCGTAAAGGGCGATTATGCAAAAAATTTAGCGCTGCAACTAAGGGCATTGAAGCTTGCCGAAAGCATTAATGATAAATATTTGGTTTACAGGAGTTTATTCTTTACAGGAACGAGCTATATTCATGCACATAATTATCAAACGGCATTAAATTATTTTTACAAAGTTAAGGCCGGCGGGTTAATAAAGCATCACGCGGAAGCGGTAAAGTATATAGATAACACACAAACGGATATAAGGTACATGTATGATGAAATAGTTGACGATGCATTTATTGGCATGTGTTCCCTTCGTTTAAATAAATTAGACTCAGCCCGGTATTATATACAACAGTCATACCGGTTGGATATAAAATCTAACGTCCATTCCAATTTACCTTATGCGCTTACGGGTGCACTATATATCCAAAGGGGGCAATATAAACAGGCGCTTTATTATATCCGCATGGGCCGTAAATTTTCAGCTGCGAATTTCATGAAAATAGGGCGTTATACCGAATTTGCCGACATATATCATAAAACAGGTGTCACAGATTCAGCCATTTATTACGCTAAAAAAGCGATTGAGCTTGGGCAGCATGCAGCAATTGGCGCAGAGATAATTGTAGCATGCCAGACATTAACAGAAATATATGCGGCGAAACACGAAACAGACAGCGCATTCAAATACCAGGAAATGTTGCTGGCTGCCAAAGATAGTTTATTCAGCCGCGAAAAAGTGTTAGGGTTCCAGGATATAGTGTATAAAGAGGCGCAGCGCCAGGAGGAGCTGGCCACGGCAAAGCAGGAAATTATAAACCGGATCAGGATATATGTACTGATAGGGATTGTCGCTGTTTTTTTCCTGGTTGGGATAATCCTTTGGCGCAATAACAGGCAAAAACAAAAAGCCAATGTGCTGCTGAACCAACAAAAAGAAGAAATTCAAAGTACCCTTATTCAACTAAAATCGACCCAAACCCAGCTCATCCAATCCGAAAAAATGGCCTCGCTGGGTGAGCTCACTGCAGGTATTGCCCACGAGATCCAGAATCCGCTCAACTTTGTAAATAATTTTTCGGAGGTAAGCATAGAATTGCTTGAAGAATTGCAGGCGGAAGCAAAGGCCGGGCACAATGAAGACGTGGTTGCGATTGCAGGAGATTTGAGTCAAAACCTGCAAAAAATCAATCATCACGGCAAACGGGCCGATTTCATCGTAAAAGGCATGCTGCAGCACAGCCGCACAGGCACCGGCGAACGGCAGCCAACCAATGTCAATGTACTGGCTGATGAGTTTTTAAAACTCTCCTACCACGGCCTGCGGGCAAAGGACAGTTCTTTCAACGCTGAACTCGTCACCCATTTTGATGAAACGCTTCCAAAAATAAATATCGTTCAGCAGGATATTGGCCGGGTGCTGCTTAACCTATTCAACAACGCTTTTTATGCCGTACACCAAAAGCAAAAAACCGCAGATAAAAACTATCAGCCAACGGTTGAAGTAAGCACTTCCGCAAAGGATAATCTTATTATAATAAAAGTGAAAGATAATGGCATGGGTATCCCCAACGCCATAAAGGAAAAGATCATGCAGCCGTTTTTCACCACCAAACCCACCGGCGAAGGGACTGGTTTGGGGCTTTCGCTGAGTTACGATATGGTGGTGAAGGGGCATGGTGGAAGCATTACGGTTGACACAAAAGAAGGTGGGTTTACGGAGTTTATTGTTACACTGCCGTTTGTTTAAGCAAAAGCGCGGCCCCGGCCAATATGGTCGTGCCGATGGCACTTTATTTATGTTGGGTTTGCTTGCCACGGGTTAAAACCGGTTGTTACAAGTTGTTTCGGGCTGATGGCTCTTTGTAAACGAATTGGCCAGAGGCGTAGCCTCGATTAATATTGTAACAACGGATTTTAATCCGTTGAGAAGCGAAGGTTGATAAAGAGAACCGTAGGTTCGACCCATATAATCAAGAAGGTAATTAATAAATAGAAGTAAATGGCAAATACGTATCATCAGATTTACCTCCAAACAGTTTTCGCAGTTAAATACCGTAAGGCTGCAATTGAAAAAGAATGGAAAACCAACCTCTTTGCTGTCATTGGTAATTTAATCAATGAAACAAATTGCAAAAACATTATTGTAAACGGCGTAGAAGATCATGTACATTGCTTTTTTGGCTTAAAGCCAGTAGTTTCCGTTTCTGAATTAATGAAAACGGTAAAAGCAAAATCATCAAAATATATCAATGACCATGCGTTAACCCCCGAACGTTTTGAATGGAAGGTTATGGTGTATTTTCATACAGCCAATCACAGATCGATAAGGTTTATAAGTATATTCAGAACCAGGAAGAGCATCATAAAAAGCAAACATTCAGAAATGAATATTTGGATTTTTTAAAAAAGTTTAGAGTAGCGTATGACGAGCAATATATTTTTCAGGACATGATATAATTATCGGCAGTGCCTATGACATGCGTACTGAGTCCGCCAATGGGTGGGACGGCCCATGTAATATCCGGCGTAAAATATTGGCCGTGCCTACGGCACTCTGCTGATTTCAGGTTTTGCAATCAACGGGTTTAAACCTCCCGCACGTGCGGGATTACAAGATGTTTCGTCTGCCATTTGGCAGACTTAAAAATGAAAAGATAATTAAGAATGTGTAAATAACCTAACTACAATACAAATGAATACTGAAAAAGGAAAGATCATGCAGCCGTTTTTTACCACCAAGCCAACGGGCGAAGGGACTGGTTTGGGGCTTTCGCTGAGTTACGATATGGTGGTAAAAGGACATGGCGGCAGTATCTCTGTCGACAGTACAGAAGGCCAAGGTTCAGAATTTATAGTTAAATTGCCAATTACCTGATCCGGATTATGAAAAAAATCTTATTGCTTTTTTGTTTCGCTTTTGCTTTAGGTCCGGTTTGGTCACAAACAGGATTCCCGCATCGTTTAAAAGATTTGATCGTTAAAATTAAAGCAGATACCGGCACGGGCCCTACATCCCTGTTAACAAGCGCCTATGTCCAAAATCATCCGGACAGCGGAATTTATTATGCCAGGGAATTAATAACTTATGGCAAACAAAATAATGACCGGGGGATACTCGCTGCAGGGCTTAACATCTACTCATATGCTCTTTATAATAAGGGGAACTATCCAGCGGCGCTTAATATAGCTTTCCAATCGCTTAAGATAATCGAAAACAGCACACATACCCGGGTGTTGGCCGGCATTTATAACCAGGTAGGCAATATCTACAAGGGTCAGCAAAATTACCCGAAAGCGTTGTATTATTACCGGCGCAGCAAACAAGTTGCTTTGGCTTCGCATGACGCGTTCTCCCTTGGCCCCGCTTATTTTAACATGGCCTTTGTTTTTAAAGAAACCAACGTACTCGACTCAGCGCTTTATTATTCGCGGCTCGCTGTTAACGATAACAACCCGTCCACACGACTTTTCATGGGGTATATACTCAGTACTTTAGGCGATGAATATCTGAAATTAAAAAATTACCAAAAAGCGCTTGGGTATTACCAGGCCGCCTACAAACTGGATAAAAAAAACGCCGACTTCAGGGATGGCAGTATAACCTGTATTAGCCTCGCCAAATACTATTCGCTAACCGGCAAGCCGGATTCTGCTATCGATTATGCACAACGGGCGCTTTACTCAGCCAAAAAGGTATCGTACAATAAGTCGGTTTTTGAAAGCGCCGCTTTATTGGCGCACTTATACGAAGCCAGGCATCAGCCCGATAGCGGTTTTAAATATTTTAAATTAAGCAGCATTGCAAAAGACAGCTTGTATAACGCGGCCAAATCGGGCGAAATGGAAAATCTAACTACCGATGAATTGCTCAGGCAAAACGAAATACAGGCTGCCCAAAAGGCCTATCAGAACAAGCTGAGGCTGTATGCTTTAATCTTTGGTTTGCTTGTTTTATTTGTTGCCGCCCTGCTGCAATGGCACAATAGCCGCCAGCGAAAAAAAGCCTATAGCTTGCTGCAACGGCAAAAAGAAGAAATCGAGGAGCAAAAAGCGCAGGCAATGATTGAGGTCGCGCTCGAACGCGTGCGCAGCCGCACTATGGCGATGCAGCATTCCGATGAGCTAAAGGACGTTATCCAGGTCATATACGAACAATTATACCAGCTAAATTTCAATATCGATTCCGCAGATTTTAACCTGGATTATCGTGATAGTGATGACTTTAACCTATGGGTAGGCGTACCCGGCCGGCCATACCCGGCTAAAATGCATATTCCTTATATCGATCATCCCCTGTTCAACCGGATCGTAAAGGCGAAAGTAAAAGTACCGGCTATTATTGCGGATTGCTATACATCCGACCAGAAAAACACTTATTTCAAACATAATTTCAAATTTTCACCTACTAACATTCCGGCGGAAAGACAAGACTTTATATTAAGTGGTGCGGGCCTGGCTATCTCTACGGTACTAATGACCAACGTTGCATTAAGTATAATGAACTACTCCGGCGTTCCCTATGCGAATGCCGACAATGCCACGCTGCTGCGTTTTGGTAAAGTATTCGAACAAACTTACACGCGTTTTAAAGACCTGGAACAGGCGGAAGAACAGGCGCGGGAAGCGCAGATCCAATTGGGGCTCGAACGTGTGCGCGCAAGGGCCATGGCTATGCAAAGTTCTGGCGAGCTGGCCGATGTGGTTGACATAGTTTTTAAAGAATTGACCAGGCTCGATTTTGGGCTTACGCATTGTGCTATCGCTATTGCAGATGCCGGCTCGGTGGGCCTAACGCTCTGGCAGGCTAATTCCGAAGCTGATCAGCCCCCGGTTTCCTTTTACAGAAAATCGTTTGATCATCCTTATCCGAATGCGGCGTATAAGGAATGGAAAAAAAGAACTCCGAAATGGGTATATCACTTAAAAGGGGCTGAAAAAAAAGCCATGCATGATTATTACGCAAGCAGCCAGGAAACTATGTACGTACCTAATGCGGTAAAGGAAGGAATGGCTGCGTTCGATAAAATTATTTTGTCGCACTCGTTTAACAATTTCGGCTATCTGCGCACCGATACTACGGACCCTTTATCGGAAGATAATCTCGATATAGTTTACCGGTTTGCGAAAGCATTCGATCTGTGTTACACCCGTTTTACTGATATTAAGCAAGCTGAGGCACAAGTCAAAGAATCTCAAATCCAACTGGCGCTGGAACGTGTACGGGCAAGGACCATGGCAATGCAGCGAAGCGAAGAATTGGCAGAAACCGCTACGGTGCTTTTCCAGCAATTATATAGCCTGGATGTGACGCCCGAAAGGGTGTTCATAGGCATACCTGATGATCGAAGCCGGACGATCGAGCTTTGGGGTACTGAACAGGGGGGTACCGGGATGAGCACAAGATTTGAAGCTCATGCTGATGGGGCATATTCGATGAGCCGAATATTCGAAGGATGGGAAGATAAGAAAACGGACATGACGGTATTCTTAAGCGGGGAATATCTTGATGAGCATATAAACTATGTAGCAAACTTAATGCACATGCCGGTGCGGATGGAATTGGTACAGGACCATCGTATACTGTACTGCACTTATTTCTCCAAAGGTATGTTTGTGGTCGTAACCCCTGATGTTCAGTCGGAAGAAACACTCAGCGTCCTAAGAAGATTTGCCGCGGTTTTTGACCAAACCTACACCCGTTTCCTCGACCTGCAACGAGCCGAGGCGCAGGCCAGGGAGGCACAGATAGAAACCGCTCTTGAGCGCGTTCGCAGCCGTACGATGGGAATGCAAAAAAGTGACGAATTGGCTGAGGTCATTCAGGTGATTTACGAACAGCTGCACCAGTTGAATTTTGATGTCGATGTTGCGAATTTTGCCGTGGACTATAAAGAAAGCGACGATCTGGATATATGGATAGCCACAACCGGGCAAACCTACCCGGCAAAAATACATATCCCATACATAAATAATCCAATATTCAACGATCTTAAAAAGGCGAAGGAGAACGGCGTCGATTTCTTTGCCGATACCTGCACATTTGAACAAAAAAATGAATTTTTCGAACATTATTTCAAATATGCTTCCCGAACCCCTGAGGAAAGAAAAAAAATGATTTTCAGCAGTCCCGGCTTTGCGCGTTCAAGCGTATTAACAAAGAATGTTGTGCTTACTATTTTTAATTATAAGTCGATACCTTATACCGATGCCGAAAATGAATTGCTCAAACGATTTGGGAAAGTTTTTGAACAAACCTACACCCGTTTCAATGATTTGCAGCAAGCCGAAGCACAGGCTCGCGAAGCCAAAATAGAAGTGGGTTTAGAAAGGGTACGGGCGAAGGCGATGGCCATGCAAACATCGGAGGAATTGAATGAATTGATAGGAACCGTATTTGGCGAACTGACGAAGCTCGATGTCGTGCTTACCCGGTGCCTGATCATGATATTTGACCCGGAAACAAAAGCTTCGCGTTGGTGGATGGCAAATTCCGAATTGCCTTCTGACCCGATGAACTACTATGTGCAATACCATGAGCATGATGCTTATGCAAGCTATATCAAGGCATGGCAGCAGCTGGTTTTAAAATGGCGGTACACACTGAAGGGAAAAGTTAAAAAAACCTGGGACGATTTTCTATTTACAGAAACAGAACTATCGCTTTTGCCGGAGCCGGTCATCACAGGCATGAAAGCACCCGAACAGGTTATCCTGTCGGCATCGTTTAACAATTTCGGCTGTCTCACGCTGGTTAGCCTGGAGCCTTTGTCTGATGAACATTTTGATTTGCTGCTTCGCTTTGCCAAAGTGTTTGACATGAGCTACACCCGTTTCAACGATTTGAAACAGGCAGAGGCGCAGGCGCGGGAAGCGCGAATCGAAACCTCGCTGGAAAGGGTACGCGCAGCAGCTATGGCTATGCATGACAGCAATGACGTAGGCAATGCCACGGCCCTTGTGTTTAGCGAACTGTATAAACTGGGCATTACTACCATCAGGTGCGGGGTTTGTATTGTTGACGGCGCAACACAGCAGATGGAAGTTTGGTCGGCATCTTCTTCACAGGAGGGAGGAGTGAACAGGGGCGCCGGCAAGCTGGATATGACAACTCATCCGTTATGGATACAACTTTGGAATGCCTGGAAACAGAAGAAATCTTCTTTTATTTATGAATTGGCGGGCAAGGAATTAGCCGACTACTATAACGTCATTACGCAGGCTCCGGGTTACCACGCGCCCGAAAGCTATATTGCTAATATAATGCCGGGCGATACACGAAATGCAAAGCAATATTGCAACTGTTTTTTATTCAACGAAGGTTGTGTTTTTGTTTTTACGCAGACGCCGTTTTCACCTGAGATTAGCCAGGTATTGGAAAAATTCACCGCGGTTTTCGGTCTTACCTACCGCCGTTACCTGGATTTGCAAAAAGCCGAAGCACAAGCCCGAGAAGCACAAATAGAAGCCGCGCTGGAGCGTGTACGGAGCAAAACCATGGCGATGCATAACAGCGCCGATGTGGGGGAAACGGTAACGCTGATGTTTAATGAACTCGTCAAATTAGGTGTCGATAAAATCGCCAGGTGTGGTATAGCTATACCCGATAACAACGGGTTAATAGAACTGTGGACCGCTAAACTTGGTAAGGATGAAAAAGAAGAAATAATCATCGGGCATATTGATACGGCTATTCATCCCATGCTTGCCTTGTTATACGATGCCTGGAAAAACAAACAAGTACATTTTGAATATCTATTGGAAGGCGACGATCTCACCAATTATATCACAGCTCTTAATAACTATCGCGGTTATCCGATCAAATATGAGATAGGAGCATGGGGGGAAAAGCAATATCACAACGACTTCTTTTTCCACGAGGGGATGGTATTTGCCTTTACCTTCCAGCCTTTAAGTGCTGAGATCGCAGCGATATTCAAACGGTTCGCCGGTGTTTTCGGCCAAACCTACCGTCGCTATCTCGATCTGCAAAAAGCCGAAGCCGCCGCCCGGGAAGCTAAAATAGAAGCTGCGCTGGAGCGTGTGCGCAGCAAGGCTATGGCTATGCGCAGCAGCGGTGATCTGAATGATACAGCCAATACCGTATTTATTGAATTAAGGAAGCTGGGTGTCGATCTGGTGCGCTGCGGTTTGGGACTCATGGAGAAAGAAACGCATATTAGTACCATACATGCGGCGACCAATTCGGACGAAGGAGGAAGTCTTGAGGTGCTTGGGAACATCGATATGAATATCCACCCGGTATTTGAAGGTATTTACAGCCAATGGCGGCAAAACCAAGATTATTTCCCCGTTCTTGAAGGGAAATCGTTAAAGGCTTATTATCAAAAGCTTCATGAAAGCGGCATAGCGGTCCCTGAATGGAAAAGCGGCGAAAAACAATACGGCTATTTTTTGCAGTTTGCATACGGCAGCCTCTACGCCTGGTCAAGCAAGCAGGAAAGCGAAATAACCGTTAAAACCCTTAAGCGTTTTACTTCGGTTATCAGCCTCACCTATACGCGTTATATTGAGCTGCAAAAAGCCGAATCAAACACGAAGGAGGCCGTAAAGCAGGCCTCGCTCGACAGGGTACGCGCCGAGATAGCCTCCATGCGCAAGCGAAACGACCTGGAACGTATCACACCACTCATCTGGGACGAGCTGACCATCCTGGGCATTCCTTTTATCCGCTGCGGGGTGTTCATTATGGACGAAGAGCAAGAGCTGATCCATACCTTCCTCTCCACACCCGACGGCAAGGCGATTGGCGCATTTCATGTTCCATTTGATACTTCGGGGAATTTTGAAAAAATGGTCGATAGCTGGCGGCATGGAGTGCCTTATATCGACCATTGGGATGAGGAGGCTTTCTCGCAATTTGCGGATACGCTGCTAAAACAAGGAGCGATCGCCTCAAAGGCACAATATATGCGCACATTACCGCACGAGGGGATACACCTCAATTTCCTGCCCTTTTTACAGGGGATGTTGTATGTAGGCAATACAACGCCGCTTAGTAACGATGAAATAGAACTCGTACAATCGTTAGCCGACGCTTTTTCGACGGCATATGCACGCTACGAAGATTTTAATAAGCTGGAAGCAGCCAAAAAGGTTGTAGAGGAAACGTTAACCGACCTCAAAGCAGCCCAAACACAGCTCATCCAATCCGAAAAAATGGCTTCGCTCGGTGAGCTTACCGCCGGTATTGCGCACGAAATTCAAAACCCACTGAATTTTGTTAATAATTTCTCCGAAGTCAATTCAGAATTGATAGATGAAATGAAGGAAGAAATTCAGAACGGCAATATTGATGATGGTTTAGCGATAGCCGACGATATAAAAGAAAACGAACAAAAGATAAGCATGCATGGTAAACGTGCCGATAGCATTGTAAAAAGCATGCTGGAGCATTCACGGATCAGCAGTGGCGAAAAACAATTGACAAACATTAATGCCCTGGCCGATGAATTTATAAAACTATCGTACCACGGGCTCCGGGCCAAGGATAAGTCATTCAACGCAGAAATGATTTCTCATTTCGATCCGGAATTGCCAAAAATAAATTTGGTACAGCAGGATGTAGGCCGGGTGCTGCTTAATCTGTTTAACAACGCCTTTTACGCGGTGAACCAAAAAAGGAAAGCGTTTAACGGCGAGTATAAGCCGGAAGTAACAGTGACTACCCTGACCGATAACGGCCAGGTAACGATTAAAGTAAGAGATAACGGCAGTGGAATACCTGATCCGATTAAAGACAAAATTATGCAGCCCTTCTTTACCACCAAGCCCACGGGCGAAGGAACCGGTTTGGGGTTGTCGTTGAGTTATGATATTGTGGTAAAGGGGCACGGCGGGAAGATAGAAGTTGAAACCGGACAGGGCGTTTATACAGAATTTAAAGTTACCTTACCAATTAGCTGATGAAGAAAATATTTATCACAATCGTTTTACTGGTTATGTGTGCCGGTGCCAAGGCACAGTCGCGCCGACTGGACAGCTTGCTGGCGAAGATAGATCAACTTGATGACACAAGTCGTCGGGATCAGTTCCTAAGTGAAATTTCCGGAATACAGGGAGGCGACGCTGTACTTTTAAAAAGAGGAGAGGCCGCGCTCACTAAGGCCGATGGAAATAACAAAAAACAGGAACGCGCGCTGCGGCTGATCTGCGACGCCTATTTCGAACTTCATGACTCACCGGCGCTGCTCCAAACTTCATTAAAAGGCATCCGCCTTAGCAGTAGTGCGAATGACAAATTTTTTTTAAGCGAATTTTTTCACGCGGCTGCTATGGCATATAGATATGCAGGCGACACCCGCAAATCCGCCGGTTATTCCTTACAGGCTGCTAATGCTGCGTTTGAAACAGGTCACATAATTCAAGCCATCATAAATTTTTCAAACCTGGAATCAGATTATGCTGCCTTAAAAATGCCGGATTCGGCGCTCAATTACGCAAAACTTGAACTTAAACTGTCGGCAACCTTAAAAACGACAGCTAAAACAATGATGTATGGCCTGGGCACAAGTGATCTGGCTGAAGCGTTTGCTGCTGCAAACCGTCCGGATTCGGCATTGAAATACTACCGGCGCGTCTATGATCTTGCTGAAAAGATCAATTTCCAGACCGAAATCTTTCCTTATATGCTGAATAACATGGCGGAAACGTTCCTGAAACTTAAGCAGGCCGATTCGGCCCTTAAATATGCCCGGGAATCTTACGACCGGGCATCAAAAACCCGGCAGTGGGACTATATATATAATGCGTCTGAAATATTGGCAAAAATTTATGAGGGAAAGGACGATAAAAAAGCGTTATTCTATTTGAAGGCCGCAATGGCTGCCAAAGACAGCACGAATGCAGCTGGCGCTTCCCGCCAGTTTCAACTCATCAACGACAAGGAACAACAACGCATAGGTGACTTGAAAGACCAGCGCGATAAATTTAACGCCCTTGTGCGTTTTTACGTGGTGATTGGGGCGGCAGTAGCGCTAATGGCCCTTGGTGTCATCCTTTGGCGCAACAACCGGAAACAAAAGTATACCAACAAGCTGCTTAGCGAGCAGAAAGAAGAAATTACCTCGCAGCGTGACCACCTGGGCGGAGCGCTCGAACAGCTTAGATCCACGCAGGCACAATTGGTGCAACGCGAAAAAATGGCATCGCTGGGTGAACTGACGGCTGGTATTGCCCATGAAATACAAAACCCGTTAAATTTTGTGAATAATTTTTCGGAAGTGAATAAAGAAATGCTGCTCGAACTTGAGATTGAAATAAAAAACGGCAATACAAAAGATGCCTTAGCATTAATGGGTGACCTTAGCCAGAACGAAGGGAAAATAAACTACCATGGCAAGCGCGCCGACTTTATTGTAAAAGGCATGTTGGAACACAGCCGCACCAATACCGGCGAAACGCAGTTAACAGATATGAATGTGCTTTGCGATGAATTTATCAAACTCTCGTACCACGGCCTGCGGGCAAAAGATAAATCATTCAATGCCGAAATGGTTGCGCATTTTGATCCCGGCCTGCCAAAAATAAATGTTGTACAGCAGGATATCGGCCGGGTGTTGCTCAACCTGTTTAACAATGCGTTTTATGCGGTCAATCAAAAGCAAAAAACCGCAGACGCGGATTATAAGCCGGAAGTGACGGTAACAACATCTGCAGAAAACGGCCTGGTGGTTATTAAAGTAAAAGATAATGGAATTGGTATTCCTGATGCTATAAAGGATAAAATCATGCAGCCTTTTTTTACTACCAAACCAACAGGCGAGGGGACCGGATTGGGATTATCATTGAGTTATGATATGGTGGTGAAAGGGCATGGCGGGAGTATTCAGGTCGACAGCGTACAAGGGGAGCGATGTGAGTTTATTATCCATTTGCCAATTAGTTAGCATAAATGAGCATGAAACCTTACCTAAAAGTATTGTTCCTGATGTTGATTACGGCATCTGCCAATGCCCAGCGACATTTACCTGATAGTATTACCAGGGCGTTGAAAAATGCTTCAAACGACTCGCTTCGTTATCAGGCAAGCACAAATGCTTATTTCTATTTCGAAGAAACAAACAGGGATAGCGCGCTTTATTACGTTAACCGGCTTTATTTGCTGGCAAAGAAAAATAATAAACAATTGCTGATTGCACGGGCGCTTGCCTTTAAAGGCTATCAACTAACAGGCGCGTCAAGATACCCCGAAGCGCTAAAGGTATTGCTCCAGGCATTTGCAATCGTCAACGATCCAAAAAGCGCAAGCAATAGCTGGTTCCTGAATCAGCAGTCGACGCCCGAAAAAACAAGGCTCTTAATGCTCTCGCTCACCCATCACATGTTTGCCATTTTGATGGACAGAACTGAAAATACGGGACAGATGATCTTTCATTTCAAGGAAGCAAAAGAAATTGCCTTAAAAATTAACAATTCGCAGCGTATAATGCTTGCGGATATGGACCTTGGAAGTGCTTATACAGGCCTTAACAGGATTGATTCCGCATTGATTTTTGAAAACGAGGCACGTGATATTGCGATTAAAACCGGGCAGAAAAGATACTTGGGCTACATATTAGGATGCTTTGGAGATATTGTTTTAAAAAAAGGCGATAAAACAAATGCAAAGCGGTTTTATTACGAAGGCGTTTATTTGGCTGCAGAGCAAAATAACGTAGCCAATGAGGTATGGAATTATAGTAAGCTGGTTAATCTTTACCTTGCTGAAAACGAAAGGGATTCGAGCCTTTATTTTTCAAAAAAACTATTGGGGGCTCTAAAAGCCTTAGGTTCTACAGCCAGCCAGCGGGTTAATATTGGTATGGCGTACGAGAATCTTTACCAGAGTTATAAACTAAGAAAACAACCGGACAGCGCTTTTAAATATGCTCAAATTGCCTTAGTTAAAACAGATAGCTTATATAAAAAAAGGATAACCAATTTAGCCGAATTTCAGGCTCTTTCCTTCCAGGAGCAACTGCGTTTGCAGGACCTGGAAAAAGAGAAAGCGCTTTACCAAAGCAAGCTCAGAACGTACGCTTTGCTTGCCGGATTAGGCGTTTTCTTCATCATTGCATTGATACTTTACCGCAATAATCAGCAGAAACAGAAAGCAAATAAAGTATTAGAAAGCACCCTCTCTAACCTCAAATCAACCCAGACCCAACTCATCCAATCCGAAAAAATGGCTTCGCTTGGTGAACTTACAGCCGGGATAGCCCACGAAATACAGAACCCATTGAACTTTGTCAATAATTTTTCGGAAGTCAACAAAGAAATGCTGGAGGAGCTAAAAGCTGAAAGCAAAAAGCCAAAAGCAAAAAGAGACGGGCAATTAGAAATTGAACTGATAAATGACTTGATAGAAAATGAACAAAAGATAAACATGCATGGTAAACGTGCCGATAGCATCGTAAAAAGCATGCTGGAGCATTCACGGATCAGCAGTGGCGAAAAACAATTGACAAACATTAATGCCCTGGCCGATGAATTTATAAAACTATCGTACCATGGGCTCCGGGCAAAGGATAAATCATTCAACGCAGAAATGACCGCTCATTTCGATCCGGAATTGCCAAAAATAAACGTGATGCAGCAGGACATCGGCCGGGTGCTGCTTAACCTGTTCAACAACGCTTTTTATGCGGTGAACCAGAAGAAAAAAACAGCCGGTCAAGATTACAAACCCGAAGTATCGGTAACTACATCAACGAAAAACGGCTGGGTGATGATCAAAGTAAAAGATAACGGCATAGGCATGCCTGACGCAATAAAAGAAAAAATCATGCAGCCATTTTTTACAACCAAACCTACGGGGGAAGGAACTGGCTTAGGCTTATCTTTAACTTATGATATGGTAGTAAAAGGGCATGAGGGTAAAATTGAAGTTAATACTCAAGAGGGGCAGTTTACCGAGTTTATCGTTTCACTGCCTTTAAATGAAAACTGATGAGGAAATTTTATTTTTCTGCATTGCTATTGCTGTTCATTGTTGCTAAAACTTTCGGACAAGCCGCGCAGGTATTTGACTTAAAAAAGCTGTCGAAACAGGATACCCTGTTAAGCGGGTGGAAATTCCAGGCTGGCGATAACCCGCAATGGGCCAACGCGGGTTTTGATGACAGCAAATGGCAGCTGGCTGACCCTGGGACAGACATTACAAAGTTCAGTCAGTTAAAAAATGCAGGTGTGGGCTGGTTAAGGCTTCACATCAGGGCCGACAGCGCTGTAGCAAGGCAGCGGATATTGGCGTGGGTGTCACAATACTCGGCCTCTGAAATATACCTGGATGGTAAATTAATTCAGCAATATGGTCACATCAGTCATGATCCGGCTAAAACAATTGCGGTAACACCCGCCGGGGAGCTATTTGAATTGAAATTAAAGGGAGGCGGTACCCAGGTAGTAGCAGTGCGCTTAGGATACCAAAGTCGAATTTTATATGTTTCTCCGCTGTATGTCCCTCTCCCCGCCTTTAGCATGTACATTAATGGTTATAAGGCGGCAACTGCCAATTCCGAAGATTTATCAAAGTTAAACCAGGAACAGTTGGTTATGTATTCGATAGCATCAGGGATATTCCTGATCCTCTGTCTTATCCATTTGTTGTATTTCATTTTTGACCGTTCTCAAAAGATCAGTCTATATTATTTGATTTATTGCCTTTCTGTGTTTTATATCTACCTCACCTTTGTTTACATCTTTTATCAGGGCCATTCGGAAACGCTGTCTACCTATATGTTGATATTTAACGCCGGGATCATCTGTTTTTGTACAGCTTTTCTGTTTTTGGTTCTGGTAGTTTATGTCTTATTTGGCTATCACGGACGAACCGTTTTTAAAGTATTGGTCATTTTATCATTAGCGGTGGTGCTGGGCATTTTCCTGGACGATATCATAAGTACCTTTATTGACGGTGTCGTATTTCCGGTGCTGTGCATGCTGGAGGTAGCAAGGATTTGCTTTTTGGCAATTAAACAAAAAAGAAAGGATGCAGCGATCATCTTCCCGGTTATCTGTCTGTATATTATTCTGCTTGTGTGGGAAGGGTTATTGGATCAAACCACAATATTGGCAACTTTACTTATTTATTTCGTGTTTTTGAGCCTGCCAATTGCGCTTGCTATTTACCTGGGCCTTAAAACGGCCTCCACCAACCGGGCATTAAAAACAACGCTTGCCGAAGTGCGGACACTTTCAGCACAAAATATTTTGAAAGAACAGGAGAAACAGCAGATACTGGCCGATCAGAACGTCGTCCTGGAAAAAAAGGTGAATGAAAGAACGTCGGAACTTAATCAATCGCTCACGCATTTAAAGCAAACCCAAAACCAACTCATCCAATCCGAAAAAATGGCTTCGCTGGGGGAACTGACCGCAGGGATCGCCCATGAGATACAGAACCCGCTGAATTTTGTCAATAACTTTTCGGAAGTGAGTGTTGAGTTATTGGCAGAGCTAAAAGAGGAAGAAGAAAAAGGCAATAAAGAAGATGTGATTGCTATCGCGGACGACCTTACGCAAAACCTGGAAAAAATCCGTCATCACGGCAAACGTGCCGACGCCATAGTAAAAGGCATGCTGCAGCACAGCCAATCGGGCAGCGGCACCAAAGAGCCAACCGACATCAACGCGCTGGCTGACGAATATATGCGACTCTCTTATCATGGCTTAAGGGCGAAGGATAAAGGCTTCAATGCCGAAATGGTGACTCATTTCGATGAAAACCTGCCTAAAGTCAATGTGATCCCTCAGGACAGTGGCCGGGTATTCCTTAACCTGTTTAACAACGCCTTTTATGCAGTCAATCAAAGGCAGAAAACTGTAGGTGCGGATTATAAGCCAGAAGTTTCCGTATCGACATCGGCAGAAAATGGGCAGTTGATCATCAAAGTAAAAGATAACGGTACCGGTATTCCTGATCCGATTAAAGACAAAATTATGCAGCCGTTTTTTACGACAAAGCCGACGGGGGAGGGAACGGGGCTGGGCTTATCATTAAGCTATGACATTGTCGTAAAAGGGCATGGGGGAACGATACAGATTAATAGTGTTGAGGGTGAAGGATCGGAGTTTATTATTCAATTACCTTTGAATTAATACGAATGAAGAGAATATACCTTTCGGGTCTTTTATTACTGATCATAACGACAACAACACTTGCTCAAACAGGGCGGGTTTTCCATTTAAATAAGCTATCTAAACAGGATACCTTACTAAGTGGTTGGGTTTTCCACACAGGCGACCATGCCGAATGGCGCCAACCTGGTTTTGACGATAAAACCTGGAAAACGGTTGATCCGGGAATAGATATTGCCCATTTCACAGCACTGAAAGATGCGGGTACGGGTTGGCTAAGAATACATATCCGGCTCGGCAGCTCGCTTGCTAACCGAATGCTTGCCATTAGTATCACGCAGTATACAGCAACAGAAATTTACCTGAATGGGGCGCTCCTTATCAAATACGGTACGATTAGCTCCGACCAATCGAAAATTGAGGGATATCTCCCTTCCAAAGAGCCGTTTGTTATCAAACTGGATCCGGATAAAGATAATGTGATCGCCGTAAGGATAGCTTACCAGCGGGGCTTACCTTATTTATCATCATTATTCGAACCGCTTTCGGCCTTTGCGCTGCATATCAATAATTATCCTTCAGCTGTGGCCAGCTTCAATGATTACAGCAAAGGCATAAAAAACTTTGTAATTGTTTTTGGTTTGTTCGGCGGAATGGTTTTGATAGTTTTTTTCACCTATATGGTGTATTTCCTGTTCGATCGCAACAAAAAGATATACCTGTATTACGCCCTGTTTTGCTTTTGCATCTGCTATATCACATTGCCAAACGAGGTTTACGGTATTGATCGCTTTGGCCCTTTAGCTACCGAAATGTGGGCGGTTTATGCCGAAGGGTCAGCTTTTGTTTTGGGAATGATATTCCTGTTGCTAACGGTTTACACCGTATTCGGTTACCAGCGCCGTGTTATTTTCAGCATTCTTTGTGTCATAGGCGCAATAACAGTGACCTTTATGTTTTTTAATGGCACAACTTTTTTCTTTTTCAACACCAGCATTATACCGCTGCTTTTTATGTTTGAAGGTGTACATGTTTGCATGTGGGCCATAAAACAGAAAAAGAAAGACGCTGTATATGTGCTTGCGGGCACAGTATGTTTTGTGACATTAATCGCGGTAAGCGCTTTACTTGACCAGGGTACCATCTTCGCACAGTTGCTATGGGGAGCGGGCATTGTTTGTTTCCCGCTGGGAATGGCATTCTACCTTGGTATTCAAAGTTCTATAACTAACAGGCAACTAGAGGCCTCATTGGTCGAGGTGCAAACATTATCGGCACAAAAACAACAAATATTGGCCGATCAGAATATTTTACTGGAGCAACAGGTGGCTGAGCGTACTACCGAGCTCAATCAATCCTTAACCTACTTAAAAGCAACCCAAACCCAGCTCATCCAATCCGAGAAGATGGCCTCCCTGGGTGAATTGACCGCTGGCATTGCACACGAGATACAGAATCCGCTCAACTTTGTCAATAATTTTTCGGAGGTTAATTCAGAATTG